>JQIA01001859.1_pt1 | contig 11353 bp, 8 predicted proteins | sample 811431 | NCBI WGS metagenome assembly JQIA01 (sample SAMN02998118, study PRJNA258478) | marine sediment metagenome | biome: marine; feature: seafloor; material: sediment; isolation source: oil-polluted sediment collected from 3 locations (0.5 km, 0.7 km and 0.9 km)... | place: USA: Gulf of Mexico ... | reverse complement strand
TGGTCGTTGCAAATGCTTGATCATACGCCCTTTGTCTTTTGTGATCCTTATCAGTTTCCCTTAAAGCATCTTCCATGCCTTGATGATAAATTTGTAACTCAACATTAAACCCTTCAAAATCATAAATAACCTTATAGCGCGGGATACCGTTTTCCTCATTTAATGTCATAAAGCCATCTTGCACATCCATAATATTACTATTTTGTGAAGCTGTTAACCTATTTGCAAGCTTGGCAAGCTGCGCTCTTTTTGTCACATAAAACCTTGCACGGAGACCATCATGAATCGTGCAAACTACCTTTGGGTTTACATCTATGGGGCTATCTGAATTTTGTCGAAAAAATCCTTGGTGAGATAGTATCTTCTTCTCTAAGCTTTCATCGCCTTTGATCTGCCCGACCTCAACACTAATACCGTAGCGCCCAGCAAACTCTTGAGCAAACTCTTCAAAGTCAGCCTCTTTTTCTTTCTGCAACCTATTGAAGTCAAGAATAGATGATACATTTTTTTGAAAAACTTTTGTGGTAAGACTTGCCCCAGGATTAAAAAAACGCTGGGCACCCCATTGACCGATTGGCTCAACATACGTCAATCCATTCGGTAAATAAAATTCTATTTCGCTATGCTTATCACCCATAAAACACGCACCCATTACGCACATACTTATTTTTTTAACAATAATTACACATTAATAAATAAACTTTATATTTTTCTTATATATAATTCAAGTTATAAAAAAGCCCGCTAAAACTAGCAGGCTTCCTCAATCTTTTACATTCAGCTGTTCTACTTGAACTAAGCGTTCAAAAGAACCTTTTTATTCGTGGCTATTTGAACCCCAGCATTTGCATTGTTCAAGTGATCATGAATAGCCAACTTCACCTGATCGCAATGATCTGTGAAGAAGTGGTTTGCACCATCAACTGTACGATAATCAATTTTAATACCTTTTTGTCCATTCAAACGCTCAACGACTTCATCTACATCATCCTTAACAACGATGTTATCGCGTGAACCATTCAAGATAAGTCCTGATTGAGGGCATGGTGCCAAGAACGTAAAGTCGTATTCTGTCGCAGGAAGACCCACGGATACAAATCCTTTAATTTCTGGACGACGCATCAAGAGTTGCATGCTAATCCAAGACCCAAAAGAAAAACCAGCTGTCCATAAGCCTGATGCTTTTGGATTCAAAGTTTGAATCCAATCCAAGATTGCGGCGGCATCTGTTAACTCGCCCTCACCTTTGTCAAAAACGCCTTGGCTTTTTCCAACACCACGTGAGTTGTAACGAACGACTGAGAACCCTCTTTCAACAAACGTCTGAAAGAGGGTGTACGTAACCTTGTTGTTCATCGTTCCACCCTGTAATGGGTTAGGATGAAAAATAACAGCGAGAGGCGCGTTAGGATTTTTTGAATGAGAATATGCAGCTTCTATACGGCCTGCAGGGCCATTAATAATGATATTTGGCATTCTGTTCCTGTATTTTTTTATTATTATAGTTTAGTTTCCGATAATGTTTATAGAACATCTGAGTGCTGTTTGTCCAATATTTTCTCTTTACGACCCAAAATATATGTGGATATTCAATGAGATAAATGGTACTTTTTTTTACAACAACACACATTTAGATTGCTATTAATATGGTAAAAAACAACCGAATATACCTCGATTACAATGCAACAGCCCCAATCCGTCCAGACGTAATTGATGGCATGAGCAAGATTATGCATCATGTCGGAAACCCATCTTCCATCCACCAAGAAGGGCGCGAAGCCCGCAAGATAATCGAGCAGGCACGGCAAAATGTGTCTGAACTTGTGGGATGCCATCCCAAACAAGTGATCTTCACAAGTGGTGCCACCGAGTCCAATAACATGCTTTTAAAGGGGTACGCGCCGCATCGACGCATCCTTGTTTCCGCAACAGATCACCCTTCTATTATTTATGGAGGCGTAGATGTTGAGTTAATCCCTGTCCACACAAACGGACTTACCGATTTAGTCGCACTTGAAGATTTACTGAAAAAAGACAAAACTCCAAGCTTTGTCTCCATTATCATGGTCAATAATGAAACTGGGGTAATTCAACCGATTAAAGAGATAGCCACTCTGGTTAAGCAGTATGACGGCCTCTTTCATACCGACGCAGCGCAAGCCGCAGGCCGTATACCGCTGCACTTCCCCTCCATGGGCGTGGACTTCCTTAGCCTCTCTGCCCACAAAATGGGCGGCCCACATGGCATGGGTGCCATTATTATGCAGAACGGTACAAACCCACCCAAACTTATCCACGGTGGTGGACAAGAGCGCCGGCAGCGTGCAGGAACAGAGAACGTTGCAGGTATTCATGGGTTTGGAATTGCGGCTGAAATTGCACTTGATAATTTGGAAAATTTCTCAAAACTCAAAGCCTATAGAACACAAATTGAAACCGCCTTCAAATCATCTCATCCCAATGTCCTTATTAATGGTGAAGAAGCTCCCCGCGTTGCCAACACCACATCACTAACAATTGAAGGATTTGATGCATCAACCCTACTTATGAGCTTTGATTTAGAGGGGATCGCAGTAAGTACGGGATCTGCCTGCTCTAGCGGTTCTGTACAAGCTAGTCATGTCCTCAAAGCCATGGGTGCGACTGATTCTCAGGCAAAAAGCGGCTTGCGTATTTCATCTGGATGGGCTACCACCCAAGGTGATATTGATGCCTTTATCAAGTCATGGACAAAAATCATACAGAGATTAGCTAATTAATGCCTAAAATTACATTTATACGAAAAGACAAAACTGAAGTTGAAATTGACGCAGCTGAAGGACTTTCAGTTATGGAAGTTGCAATTCAGAATGGAATTGATGAAATCGAAGGTGCATGTGGTGGCGGACTTGCTTGTGCAACATGTCACGTCTATGTACACCCTAACTTTCAAGAGAAATGTAAGACAGATGGCGACGATATATCCGATGAAGAGGAAGATATGCTCGACCTCGCTTTTGACCTTAAAAAATCATCTCGTCTTGGCTGTCAGATCATTATGGATAAAGACAAAGATGGCTTAAAAGTCGCCCTCCCAGGAACGGATGTTGACTGGTAAGTCACTAGCCATATCAGCCACACATTTACAATTATGTCTAAATCTTGCTTTTCTTCTCGAAAAACCATATAGTGCGCGCCATGAATGAAGCAGTAAACAGTTTAGGATTTAAGAAAGCACCGAAAGATACACGCGTTGTTGTCGCGATGTCTGGTGGTGTGGATTCGTCTGTAACCGCTGCCTTACTTCATGAAGAAGGCTATGAAGTCATTGGAGTTACACTCCAACTTTATGATTATGGAGCAGCCGTTGAGCGTAAAGGCGCGTGCTGTGCAGGACAAGATATATATGATGCAAAGCGCGTCGCAGATGAACTTGGATTTCCGCATTATGTCCTAAATTACGAAGATAACTTCAAAGAATCCGTGATTGATGACTTTGTTGATACCTACCTCAAAGGGGAAACACCTATCCCTTGTGTGAAGTGCAACCAAACCGTCAAATTCAGAGATTTACTTAAAGTTGCACATGACCTTGGAGCCGACTGCATGGCAACAGGTCACTATATAAAGCGTAGCATCAATTTAGAAACGGAACATGCTGAATTAGAACGCGCCATTGATCATGGAAAAGATCAGAGTTATTTTCTTTTTGCGACCACACAAGACCAACTTAACTTTCTGCGATTTCCTTTAGGCGGATGGACAAAAGACATCACGCGCCAACACGCAGAACGTTTAGGACTGAACAACGCTAACAAGCCTGACAGCCAAGATATATGCTTTGTCCCAAACGGGGATTACGCTAGCGTTGTAAAGAAAATCAATCCAGCATCAGAGAAATCGGGCGATATTATAACACTTACTGGCAAAGTGATTGGACAACACAACGGAGTTATTCACTACACAATTGGTCAACGCAAAGGCCTTGGAATTGGTGGCGGTGTAAACGCAGATAACAGCCCATTTTACGTGATCAAAATTGATGCACAGAACAATCAAGTGATTGTGGGCGACAAAGAAGCGCTTGCACGTGACATCATATATATCAACCAATGCAACTGGCTTATTGCTGACACCACGCCACAGAGCATGGAGATTATGCTTAAGTTTAGATCTGTCATGAAGCCTATCCCAGCGAGACTTACACTAAGTACAGACGGATCAGCGCACATCACGCTACCAAATGCACAATATGGAATTGCCCCAGGACAAGCGGCGGTTTGCTATGTGAATGATCGTATGATTGGTGGTGGATGGATTACAGAAACAGAAAACAGCCAACATCAGATGGCTGCTTAATAATCGTTTATTGTGTAAGACCTAAACGAGAAGATCGTTATTAAACTCAAGGCTATCAACGGTTTGACCAACGAGATTCCCGAAGACAATTCCCGCATACTGGAAATCGCTTCCAACACCATCTGCATTCACTGAAATATCCGTTCTGAAATTACTGTGGATGTTAATTTTCACGAAATCATTTAAATCATCCGTTACCGCATTATATCCAACCAATAAATCAGAGATATCAATACGATCACCCTCTGATAATTGAAAATCCCGAATACGATCTATATCACTCAGATCAAGGAAGAATGTATCCGCACCGTTTCCACCATAGAGGAAGTCCTGTCCTAACCCGCCAATAAGGGTATCTTCTCCGTTTCCACCATAGAGAACATCATTTCCGTCATCCCCATAAAGGGCATCAAGACCATCTTCACCATAAATTCTATCGTTACCAGTATTGCCATGTATAACGTCATCATCTAAACCGCCTAAAAGCTTATCAATACCGTCTCCACCATTAACGATGTCGTTTCCTGCACCCGCTCTGATTTCATCATTTCCGAGGTCTCCATTGATTGTATCTGCTCCAGAATCCCCATAAATAAGATCGTGCCAATCTCCGCCATTGATCGTATCATCACCAGCACCGCCAACGATTACATCACGTCCACCGCCGCCATTTAAAAGGTCGTTTCCGTCTTCTCCATAGAGAGTGTCATTACCATCGCCACCGTTTAGAGTATCAACACCAATACCACCACGCATGTTATCGTTTCCGCCTTCACCATAGAGAACATCACTGCCAGAATCTCCGTAAAGCCAGTCATCACCGAAACCGCCATAGATTGTATCATTGTGGTTGCCCCCATAGACAACATCATCACCATGGCTTGCATTCAATTGATCATCACCATCACCACCCTCAATACGTTCATCGCCGTTTGATCCGTTGATAATGTCATTGCCAAACTCACCATAAAGGAAGTGATTTCCAGTTACAGATACCGTAATCGTATCATCACCTGTTCCCCCAAATGCCGTTACGCGAATATTCGAATGCGTGCCTGACACGGTCATTGTATCATTTCCGTCATTTCCGATGAGGCGGTAATCCTCAATACCTGTTGGTGCAACAAGTTCATAGAGCTGAACATCAATAATATCCGCACCATCACCTGTTTCTACGCGTCCGTTCATTGTACCAAGAAGCTGTACAGAGGAAGATGTGGCACTTCCAAGTTTAATATTTGTTGTTTTTGCACCTGACACCGTCAAATTAAACGCACTACTGTGAACAAAAATGAACGACTCTAGGTCTTGCGCGAGAGGGTCTATAATTGTGATATCCGCACTGATGTACTGACGATCAATATTGACAAGATTTCCAGATGCATCAGATACACCTAAATCTGTCGCGGTAAGAGTGACATCTTCTATTGCGCTACTTACATAGTTAGATTCATTTCCATCCCACCCAAATTTAAACAGTAGATTTTCTGCAACAGGTGGGTTTGTAACGGTGTCCTCAACCTCAACAAAAGTGAATGTCGAATTGTTGAAGATGAAAGTTTCAACGTTTGAGACAACATCAACGCCACCACCACCAAGATTATCCGTAAATCGGATTGTAGTAGCATCTAAAATTTCAATTGTATAATCTGTGATGTTCCCACTATAGGTGATTGTATCGAGACCTGTTTGACCGTCAATTGTATCATCACCACTTGAGGCAAAGATATGGTCATCACCACGACCTGTTGAAATTTCATTCGCCACAGCATTTCCCGTGACCGTATCATTCCCATCACCAAGGATGGCATTCTCAATAACTGTTGTGTTCGCAATACGAAGTGTTTCCCCAACGATAAAACTACTGCTACTTCCTTCCGTCATCACAAGCGTGACATCTCCACGCACAGCCGACAGATTAAATGTATCAACACCGACCGTGTCAGCAATTAGAACGGCTTGGAATTCATCTGTGAAATAGTACGTGTTATCGTCCGTAATCGCACTTCCCAAAAATTCAAGATTAAAAGACTCTAGTGAACCAACATTACCTGCTTGCGTATCGTGGATTCGGATAGTCCAATCCCCAGCACTTGTTTCACCCCAATGCGCAGTAGAGGAGAACTGGAAGTTTAAACCTGTGTAGCCATGAGCATCGGTTGTATGAAAATTACTTCCAGGTGTATCAACAAGAATACTTTCTGTTCCATCAGGACTTATGAGCGTGACAACAAGATTTCCAGCGCGCTCGTGTGGAACAACAAGCTCCAACAAAATATGCTCAACCGAGATATCATCTGCGACGGTTACCGTATGCTGCAAGGTTCCATTATCTGGAATTGCTACATTCGGCGTACCAGACACGGAAACTGTTTGCATGTTTGCATAGGTTTTTTGTTCATTCCCCCATGTTTCTGCCAATCTCACTGCAGTATAGGCATCGACCAGACCATAGCCATAATCATGGCTAAAATGCATGCCGCGCCCATTCCAGCTTGTATTTCCGTTGGTTTGCCACGCAGAATCCGTCAGTTCACGCGAAGACATTGCGAGAATTTCTTGAACATCACGGTACCCAAGATCAGCATTGGCTTCGTACATAAGAGCTATCACACCTGAAACGATTGGTGCGGAGAAAGATGTTCCATTGATATAGACCGTATCGCCTGCCAAGTATCCAGAATCTCCAGACCCGTCAGTTGTTGTGATACCTTCTCCACCAGCAGAAACCAATATGGCCGCACCCGGTGTACTTGAATCATAGATCTCGCCATTAATATCTGTTCCCGCAACCGTAATGTTATAGGGACTGTTCTGATATCCATGGTAATTCACATTGTCATCACTTGCTCTGCTATTTCCCGCAGAAAACACAATCGACGTTCCTAAGCCGCCCCGCCCAAGGTTCACAAGATCGACCATTGCATCAATGACCTCGGTCGTATCATTTCCAAAATATTCTTTAATCGGGTTATCAACGAATATTGTCGTCGCGCCCCAACTGTTATTCATAACATCAGCACCAGAGCTTAGCGCGTAGGCAAAGCCCTCTACCGTGTCTGTAAATGTTCCCGATGAGAAATCACGACGTATACCGATAATTTCAGAATCAAAGGCCACACCAACGACACCTGTTCCGTTGTCATCTGCGGCGATCACACCAGCCACTGCCGTTCCGTGCCTATCGGATGCGCCCGCAATGGCATCATTATCATTTCCGCCTGCCGTATCAAAATCTAAATCTGTTCGGTAATTTGCAATCAAATCACTATGGGTATAGTCGAAGCCATCATCAAAAACGGCGATTTTGACACCAAGACCCGTGTATTCCTCCCACACTTCATGGGCATTAATGCCCCATGTATCATTCAAATGCCATTGATATCCACCAGTTCCAGAGACCAGCGATGTTTCTGTTGGAATACCTTTTGTATTTACGGTAACTGTGATTTGCGGCGCGATATAAGCATCTTCTGAGTAGACCTGATCAGACACAACAAAAGATGAAGATTCCTTTTTAGAATCATCATCTTCAAGAACATTATATGTAAGTGTCTCAGATAAACTGGACATTGCGCTATTTCCTAATCTTGTTTTCCATACCCAAACTTAAGCCGTACTCAACTATTAAACCACAAAAGCTTTATTCTTTAATTAAGTTTTGCGCGAATTTAGTTAAAATTTTATGTATTTTTATAAATCAGTAAAAAACACATGGGTATAAAGAGCAAAAAACAGATCAGAAATTAGCTGACATTTAGTGCCAATTGAGATGTAGAAGCACCGTTATTAGAGGCCAACTGCTGAACTACTTTCAAGTTATTATTTTCAACAAGGGCGACGAGCTCATGCTTTGGTGTGTCAACCAAGAATTTAAGCAAGCTAAGGTTGTTTTCGTATTCTCCGTTATGTGCGCTTACCAAGTCCATTCTGTCTTCAGGGAAACCATCCGTTACGAGAATGTTATCTCCACCATATTCTTTTACAGCCTTAAACATTGGAAGATCCCCGCTACTGTCCCCCCAAGAATACAATTTCTTCTCCCCTGATTGAACACCAGAAAATCCTTCTACATTCTCTACGATGTACTGTGTTGCAGCGTGTTTACCATTATCTCTATCTTCGTCTGGAATATTTTCTTCTCCAGGGAACACAGGCAAGATATCAATTTGTTTAGAATTTTGAACACGAAACTTAATTGCTCCGCCCTCGCCGCTCTCATTAAACTCTGCGACTTTTTCATTAAGACGGTTTGCCAAAGACTCACGGGCATTCTGTGTAATACCATCGTGATCAACACCATCATACAAGATTGTACGACATGTTTTTTTATGCCCTTCAATAGATATTGGAACCTGACCGTTTGTGCCAAACTCATCATTCACCTCAACAAGGCACTCTTGAATAAGGCCCTGCACTTTGCTCATAACTTTTCTTGAAATATCTTCTTTAAGAACAATTTCAGAGTTATCTCCTTGTAAAATCAATGCGCCAAACTCAACACCAAGAGGCATATTAAATTCAAATAGCTTCGGAAGCCTTGAAATAAAGAACGCCTCCGGGCGTCCAGATATTCCTGCCACAGATCCATTTGTTACTTCTGAGAGGTCCTTCAATAAATCCTGAAGAGGCTCATTTTGCTCTTTCCACCCTATGTGCACACCATCTTGGTCTCTATGTAGAGTTTTATCGAAATCAAAGAGAAACGCCGCACGATCTGTTGCATAGCGGTATATGAGTTCTGCCATTACATCGTTTTCTTGGATTTGTTGAACAACTTCTTCTGTTGCATACGCATTAATTTCAGGTGTTAAATCAGACATCTTTTTCTTTCATATAAATTATGTTGTATTTTTGTATGTCTATATATTTAACATAAGACCATTATTCGATCAACTAATATATTCAAATACTGATTATATCTTTTTTGATATATTACAGTGTGTCACGCGCAATAATGCGGATCACATCACGATGCAACATAGAAGTTATTATGTATCAGAGAGGAGACGGATACGTTTTTCTATATAGTCTCGTAGCCAAGAATGTGCAGGATCAGGTGTTCTTACCCTTCGCCATATTTGATGTATTGGTATTGAGGGTAAATCGAAATCAGTTTTAAGGATTTTAATATTACTATACCTCTGGCACAAAGAATTTGCCTGCCGTTCTGTTGCAATGAATAATTTATTTGTATTCCGTAACATAACAATCATAGAATCCGTGTCTGGAATAGCCACAATTGATTTTTGGAGAACATTAAGGCGCTTAAGCTCCCTATCTAAGAAGGTTTCATTAATTTCACCGGCTACTTTTATATGAGGCAACGAAACAAACTCTGACTTAGATATTCTACCTTTTTGATATAACTCGCATTTATCTGAACAAATTACCCTAAAATCAATATCAGTTAATGGTGCAACATCAAAAGATTTCTGCAATCCTTCTGACTTAAAACCAATGTATAAATCGATATCCCTAGACTCCAATTTTTCAAGCGCACTGCTCATATGCAAACCAATAAGATTTATTCTGATCTGAGGGTAGTTTTCCAGTGCATGTAATATCACCTGCTCTATAAAGATCCCTGTATTAATAATGGGCAAAGCAATTGTAAACGTCTCTTTTTGGATCTTTGGATCAAACCCGACACCAGAGGAACGTGTAAAAAACTCACAAAGCTCAAGAACCTCAACAGCTTTTTCCCATAGGTCAAGAGCGCCTTGGGTTGGCTCAAGTCCACTCGAGGTTCTTACAAATAACTCTTGCCTCGTAAGCTCTCGCAACTGTTTCAAATACCTTGATACAGCAGGCTGAGAAATATTGATTTCTTCGGACGCTTTTACGGTACTTTTCAACCGACAGACAGCATCCAGAACAATCAACATATTTAGATTAAGGTTTGAGACAGTGTAATTCATAGATCAAACTTTATCTGCTGGGTAAATGTAAGTAAATACTAAAACCACTCAATACAGATTAACACCACCGCAAAAAAACACCGAGGTAGCTCTAAAGCTAGCACTCGGTGTGAAGTTGGGTGGTTGGGTCACCATGTACCGAAACATCTCGAATGTTGGGTGGAACGAGATGCTCGGAATTCAAATTAAATTAGAATGGGAACAAAATGTCGTAGACTTGCTGACCATAGCGCGGTTGTTGCACGTCTGTGATTTGTCCTTTTCCTCCATATGAGATTCTTGCCTCTGCAATCTTCTCATAAGATATTGTATTGTTTATTGTAATATCTTCTGGGCGAATAATTCCTGCAAGCTCAAGCACACGTTTTTCAAAATTCACGCGCACCTCTTGTCGCCCAACAATTACCAAATTTCCGTTTGGAAGCTGTTGCGTTACAACGGCGGCAAGCTGAAGTTTAACCTCTTCTTCTCTTTCCGTGCTTCCTTGTCCATCATGACGTGATGTTGAACCTAAATTCACAATATCGGCACCAACCGTTCCCTCTGGGAGAATTTTCGCCAATTGGCTCTCTGCCCCCAAAAAGTTATTAAAGTCAGCATCTTCCGTTGTTGAACGTGTTCTTTTCGTTTGGTTTTCTATATCGGCTTTATCATCAATATCAATCATAACCGTTAGGATATCTCCGATTTCGCCTGCACGCTGATCCTTGAAAAAGCTTTTCTTGTCAGCAGACCACAATGAATTTGCCGTTTTTGCAACATCTTGTCGTGGTGGCATAGGCATTTGAATAGATTTAGCTGCCTTCACATCTGCAGGATTTTCAATTTCCGTTACCATTGGGGCTCTCCCAACATTGGCCAGCCGATCAGCTGCGCCACAGGCACTTAACGATGTTGTTACAATCAACGCTAGCCCTATATTTTTATATATGTTTTTCATGATCCAACCTCCTTTTTATGAAGCATTTATGTTTTAACTTATTAATATACTGTGACCTGATTATCGGCTGTCACCATGCCTTGTAAGTGCTTATTACTTGAGAGGTTCACAACACGGACCATCTCTCCCATTGTTCCGTTTTGCAGAGCCTTAC
>JQIA01001857.1_pt1 | contig 11359 bp, 8 predicted proteins | sample 811431 | NCBI WGS metagenome assembly JQIA01 (sample SAMN02998118, study PRJNA258478) | marine sediment metagenome | biome: marine; feature: seafloor; material: sediment; isolation source: oil-polluted sediment collected from 3 locations (0.5 km, 0.7 km and 0.9 km)... | place: USA: Gulf of Mexico ... | reverse complement strand
TCAAAATCAAGTGCATTTGCACTAGCAAATGTATTTTCAACAATGTTTTTATGAGATAGCATTACACCTTTAGGAGTTCCTGTTGTGCCAGAAGTATAAATAATTGTAGCTAAATTTGTTGGTAAAACGTTTTCCCTTAGTTCGTCTACTTCATGTTGATTTGAAGTGTCTTTTCCAAGTGTAGCTAATGATTCCCAGCTAGGAATCGAGTTAATAGTATTAAACGAATAAAGATTTTTTAATTGAGTCTTATCTTTAATTTTTGAAACTTTCTTATAAAGCTCTTTGTCTGAAACAACGCATAAAACAGCATCAGAATGATTGATAATATATTGATAATCGGATGAGGAAATTGTAGGATACAAAGGAACATTTACCGCTCCAATTTGTAAAACTGCAACATCTAGAATGCTCCATTCAACACGGTTGGCAGATGTTACTACAGCTATTTTGTCATTTGGTTTAATACCTAACCGTAATAAAGCTCTGCTTATAGTATTTGCTTGCTCAATATAATCTTTTGTTGAAGTTGCAATCCAATTCCCATTAATTTTAGAATTGAAACAGTTAGATTGTGGATTTGTTGCTAGTTGATGGTATGCAAAGTCAAATAATCGTTTGATTTTAGGAGTCATATCTGTTATTTGGTTGATTGCAAAGTAGAAATAAAAAAAGGATTTCACAACAATGAAATCCTTTTGCAATAGTAAAAAGTAATTTACTAACTATTTTCTGTCTGGTTTGAATATGAAAAAATGCGAATTTTAAAATGCAATTTTTCGATGTTAAAAATTAATCTTTTTTAGATTTCTTTAATCTCTTTTCTGCTTTTTTTTCTTTAGGAGTTTTAGCAGCTTCTTTTTTTACGTTTTTCCTTGTGTCTTTACCTTTTGCCATGATATTATAATTTTGTTTTTAGTTTCTCTTTTTAGTTCTGCAACTCAATATACTGATAATTACTTTAAAATTCAAATTGCGGATTTCACAACAATGAAGCTTTTGCAAGATGAAAAAGTAATTAATTTTTTTCTATCCACTTTCGAGCATTCACAAATGCTTCTGCCCAAGGAGAAACTTCATCATTTCTATTGGTTGGGTAATTAGCCCAGTTCCATTGGAAAATAGAACGTTCTATATGTGGCATCATTACTAAATGGCGGCCATCTTTTGAACTCATCATTGCTGTATTATAATCTGAACCATTTGGATTTGCAGGATAACCTTCATAGCCATATTTGGCTACAATATTGTATTGATTTTCTTCCATAGGAAGGTTAAATTTACCTTCACCATGCGAAATCCAAACTCCTAGTGTACTACCAGCTAAAGTTGATAACATTACCGAGTTGTTTTCTTCAATAGTTACAGAAGTAAAGTTACTTTCATGTTTATGAGAATCGTTGTGTAATAATTTTCCATGAACTTTATGCTCTGGGTTGATAACTTCTAACTCCATAAATAGCTGGCAACCATTACAAATTCCAACAGATAAAGTGTCTTTTCTGTCAAAGAAATTCTTTAAAGCTGTATTGGCTTTTTCATTGTATAAGAAAGCTCCTGCCCAACCTTTTGCTGACCCTAAAACATCAGAATTTGAGAAACCTCCAACAGCCCCAATAAACTGAATATTTTCTAATGTTTCACGACCAGTAATTAAATCGGTCATATGTACATCTTTAACATCAAAACCGGCTAAATACATAGCGTTTGCCATTTCACGCTCAGAATTACTTCCTTTTTCACGAATAATAGCCGCTTTTGGTCTTGGTTTAGAAGTATCAATTACTGGAAGTTTTCCAGTAAATTGTTTTGGTAAGGTGTATTTTAAAGGTTGATTTTTATAATTATCAAATCTGTCTTGTGCTTTATTGTTAGCACATTGTTTTTGGTCTAATAAATAAGAAGTTTCGTACCACACATCACGTAATTCAGTAATGTTAAACTCTAATACATTTCTATTATTTGTAATTGTTACATTTTCACTTCTAACCGCATTTCCTATTTCAAAGAACTCAACATTGTTTTCTTTTAAAGTATCAGCTAAACGGTCATCATTACTTTGGAAGATAATACCACTGTTTTCAGCAAATAAAGCTTTGATAGTGTCAGCTTCTCCCAATTTAGAAATATCAATATTCAATCCTAACATTTCTTGAGAGAAACACATTTCAAGTAGCGTAGTAATCATTCCACCGGCAGAAATATCGTGACCAGCTAATAACCTACCTTCTTTAATTAAATTTTGAACAGTATTAAAGGCGTTTTTAAATTTAGCAGCATCCTTAATAGTTGGTGTTTCAGTTCCTATCTTATTTTGAACCTGAGCAAATGATGAACCACCTAATTTGAATGTATCGTTAGATAAGTTGATATAGTAGATTTTGTTCATTCCACTTTTTTGTAAAACGGGTTCAACTACTTTTGAAATATCGTTACAATGTCCAGCAGCAGAAATAACAACCGTACCGGGAGATATTACTTCTTCATTTGGATATTTTTGTTTCATTGATAAAGAATCTTTACCAGTTGGTACGTTAATACCTAAATCAATAGAGAATTCTGATACTGCTTTTACAGCTTTGTACAAACGTGCATCTTCACCTTCATTTTTACAAGGCCACATCCAGTTTGCCGATAATGAAACTGACGCTAAATTCTTTTCTAAAGGTGCCCAGATAAGATTTGTTAAAGCTTCAGCAATAGCATTTTTACTTCCAGCTTCAGGATCAATAATTGCACTTATAGGAGCGTGTCCAATAGAAGTTGCAATTCCTTCTTTTCCATTATAATCTAAAGCCATTACACCAACATTGTTCAGCGGTAATTGTAAAGGACCTGCACATTGTTGTTTTGCAACTTTCCCACCTACACAACGGTCCACTTTATTAGTTAACCAGTCTTTACACGCAACAGCTTCCAAACTTAAAACTTGTTTGATGTAATTATATATTTCATCCTGATTGTAAGAAATATCATTGTAATTTCTTACTACAGTTTTATCTGTCATAATAGTTTTTGGAGAGCTTCCAAACATATCGTTCAATTCTAAATCCATGGGTTTTGCACCGGTAGTTTCAGATTCAAAAGTAAAGCGGTCATTATTTGTAACTTCACCAACTTCATAAAAAGGAGAACGTTCTCTATCAGCAACTCTATGTAAAGTTTCAATATCCTTTTTGCCAATAACCAATCCCATTCTCTCCTGAGATTCGTTTCCAATAATTTCTTTTGCCGAAAGCGTAGGATCACCAACAGGTAATTTATCCAAGTTAATTAAACCTCCAGTTTCTTCAACAAGTTCAGATAAACAATTTAAATGTCCACCTGCACCATGATCGTGAATTGAAACAATAGGATTTATATCACTTTCTACCATTCCTCTAATAGCGTTGGCAGCTCTTTTTTGCATTTCCGGATTAGATCGTTGTACAGCATTTAATTCAATACCACTCGCAAATTCACCAGTATCTGCTGATGATACAGCAGCACCACCCATTCCAATTCTATAATTGTCACCACCAAGCAACACTATTTTGTCATTTGTTTTTGGTGTATCTTTTATTGCTTGATCCGCTTTTCCATATCCAATACCACCGGCTTGCATAATAACTTTATCAAAGCCAAGTTTTCTAGCTTCTTCTTCATGTTCAAAAGTTAATACAGAACCAGTAATTAAAGGCTGACCAAATTTATTTCCAAAATCAGAAGCTCCATTAGAAGCTTTAATTAAAATATCCATTGGTGTTTGGTACAACCAATTTCTTTCTTTCATTCCTTGTTCCCAAGGTCGGTTATCATTTAAACGAGAATAAGAAGTCATATAAACAGCAGTTCCAGCTAAAGGCAAAGATCCTTTACCACCAGCCAAACGATCTCTAATTTCACCTCCTGAACCTGTTGCAGCTCCATTAAATGGTTCAACAGTTGTAGGAAAGTTATGCGTTTCTGCTTTTATTGAAATAACAGATTTGTAATCTTTTTTCTCATAAAAATCAGGTTTGTCGGCAGATTTAGGTGCAAATTGTTCAACAGTTGGACCTTCAACAAAAGCGACATTATCTTTATATGCTGAAACTATACCGTTTGGATGTTGTTTCGAAGTTTCTTTAATCAATTTGAATAATGAAGAAGGCATTTCTTTACCATCAATAATAAAAGTTCCATTAAATATCTTATGACGACAATGTTCTGAATTTACTTGAGAAAACCCAAAAACTTCAGAATCGGTTAATTTTCTACCAATTTTAGCGCTTAAATAATTTAAATATTCAACTTCTTCATCATTTAATGCAAGTCCTTCTTGTTTATTAAATGCATCGATATTTTCAATATCCAAAATTGCTTCTGGTTCAATATTAATGTTAAAAATACCCTGATTTAATGCAGCATATTTTTGGAATATCATAGGGTCAAATTCTTCTTTCTCATTTGAAGCTGTAAATTCTTCAATTCTAACAATTCCTTCAATTGCCATGTTTTGCGTAATCTCAACAGCGTTTGTACTCCATGGAGTAATCATAGCAGCACGCGGACCAATAAAAAAAGCATCAATTGATGCTTCAGGTAATTTTTTTTGATCTCCAAAAAGCCAATTTAATTTTTGAACTGCCTCTTTAGAAAGTTCTTTTGACGTTTGCACAGCAAATATTTTACTGTTTTTGTTTCCAAAGAATTGAATCATAAGTTGATTTAGTTTAGTGTAATGTTAGAAAGTGCAAATTTAACTAAAATATTTGTTTCTATTAATTTAGTTTTTGTAGAATTTAATCAGTTATTAAAAGAATTTCAAACAAGTTTTATATGTTAATTATTTAACAATTTTAATAGGGGGTGTTAAAAGTACGTGATATTGTAGATGATTTTAAATACATTTTTATATATTTGCAATATCATAAACAAAAAATAATGAAATTTATTCAATTACATCATCGCCATTTTCATTCTAGCAATCAAGCGAGCTGAAAATGTATTGAATAAATTCAAGATATAATTAGAAACCCGTTTGAGTAAATCAAATGGGTTTTTTTATGCTCATTTGTGATTTACTTAAACATATTAAAATTTAAAATGAGTAAAATTAAAATAGCAGTTCAAAAATCAGGAAGATTAAACCAAGATTCACTAAAGCTTTTAAAAGATTGTGGAATATCAATTGATAATGGAAAAGATCAATTGAAAGCTCAAGCAAGTAATTTTCCATTGGAAGTATTGTATTTGCGTAATGGAGATATTCCACAATACCTTAGAGATGGCGTAGTAGATATTGCCATTATTGGTGAAAATGTACTTATTGAAAAAGGTAGTGATATTAGTATTGTTGAGCGATTAGGATTTTCAAAATGTAGAGTTTCATTAGCAGTTCCAAAGGAGGTAAAATACAATAGTATTCAAGATTTAAAGGGGATGCGTATTGCTACATCTTATCCGAATACCGTGAAGCAATATTTCAGTAAATTTAATCTTACACCTGATATTCACCTTATTAATGGCTCTGTTGAAATTGCACCGAATATTGGGTTGGCAGATGCTATTTGTGATATTGTTTCCAGTGGAAGTACATTATTTAAAAACAATTTAAAAGAGGTTGAAAAGATGCTGGTAAGTGAGGCTGTTTTGGCAGTTTCTTCAAATATTTCAGAAGGTAATCAGCAAATCTTAGATAAGTTACAATTTAGAATTCAAGCGGTATTAAAAGGAAGAAGATCAAAATATATTTTAATGAATGCACCAAATGATAAAATTGAGGAAATCACCAAAATTCTTCCAGGTATGCGTAGCCCTACTGTGTTACCATTAGTAGAAGAAGGATGGAGTTCTATTCATACGGTAATTGAAAAAAATTCATTTTGGGAAGTAATAGACGAACTTAAATCTCTAGGAGCAGAAGGCTTATTAGTAATTCCTATTGAAAAAATGGTATTGTAGTTAAAGTTTTAAGTTATGATGAACAAAATAATAAATCCAGCAAAGAATGATTGGTCTACATTATTGCAAAGACCAACTCAGACAATTGAATCTATTGAAGAAACAGTTCTGTCAATTTTTGATGATATAAAACGAAATGGAGATGATGGTGTTAAAAGATATACCGCTATTTTTGATGGGGTAGAATTAGATGATTTTTATGTCTCAGAAACTGAAATTAGAGAAGCTAAATCGAAAATTTCAGAAGAATTAAAAGATGCTATTAAACTAGCAAAATCAAATATTGAAAAATTTCATAACGCTCAAAAAACGAACAAAATATATGCAGAGACTACTGAAGGTGTTGAATGTTGGCAGGAAAAAAGAGCAATTCAAAAAGTGGGATTGTACATTCCTGGAGGAACAGCTCCATTGTTTTCTTCAGTTTTAATGTTAGCAATTCCTGCACAAATTGCCAGTTGCAAAGAAATTATTTTGGCAACTCCACCAGATAAAAAAGGAGAAATTAATCCAGCGATCATTTATGCAGCAGCATTATGTGGTGTTTCAAGAATTATAAAGGTTGGAGGAATACAGGCTATTGCAGGGTTCACATTTGGTACAGAGACAATTTCTAAAGTTTATAAAATATTTGGACCAGGAAATCAATTTGTAACTGCGGCAAAACAACTGTCAACTAAGTATGGGGTTGCCATTGATATGCCAGCAGGCCCTAGTGAATTATTAGTGGTTGCAGATGATACTGCTAATGCAAGTTTTGTAGCATCAGATTTATTAAGTCAGGCTGAGCATGGGACTGATAGTCAAGTAATTTTGGTTTCAACGTCTCTAAAAATGTTAAACGAAGTTGAAAAAGAAATTGAACTTCAAATGAAAGATTTATCTAGAATAAAAATTGCAAAACAAGCAATAGAAAACTCAAAGTTAATATTTGTAGAGAGTAAGGAAATAGCATTGAATTTAATAAATGAATATGGACCAGAACATTTTATAGTATGCACTAATAATAACGATTTTTATGTTGATGAGATTGAAAATGCAGGGTCTGTTTTTATTGGGAATTACACGCCTGAGAGCGCCGGTGATTATGCTTCAGGAACCAATCATACATTACCAACAAATGGGTATTCAAAAGCATATTCGGGAGTGAATTTAGATTCATTTTTGAAATCGATATCGTTTCAGAAAATTTCAAAAAAAGGAATTCAAAATATTGGAAATTCAATTGAATTAATGGCTCAAGCTGAGGGATTAGATGCACACAAAAATGCGGTTACAATACGTTTAAAAAGCTTAAAATGAATATAAATCAACTTGTACGCGATAATATTAAATTGTTAAAACCTTATTCATCTGCAAGAGATGAATTTAAGGAACTTAATGAAAATATAGTTTTTTTAGATGCGAATGAAAATCCGTTTAACAATGGTGTAAATAGATATCCCGATCCTCAGCAAACAACAGTTAAAGAGGAATTGGCTAAACTGAAAGGAGTTGCTACACCTCAAATTTTATTGGGGAATGGAAGCGATGAAGTATTAGACTTAATTTTTAGAGTCTTTTGTGAACCAAAACAAGATAATGTTATCACTTTGCCACCAACGTATGGGATGTATAAAGTATTGGCAGCAATCAATAATATTGAAGAAAAAGAGGTGCTATTAACAACTAAATTTCAGCCAAATATTGAAGCAATTATGGATACTGTTAATGAACATACGAAACTATTATTCTTGTGCTCACCAAACAACCCAACAGGGAATTCATTTTCGATTGAAAATGTAGAAACGCTGTTAAAATCATTTCAAGGATTGGTAATTTTAGATGAAGCTTATATTGATTTCTCTGATCAAAAAAGTTGGTTGCAACGATTGGAAGAGTTTCCAAATTTAGTAATCACTCAGACATTGTCAAAAGCCTACGGAATGGCAGGAATTAGACTTGGAGTTTGTTATGCTTCTCCTGAAATAATTTCAATTTTAAATAAGATAAAACCTCCTTATAATGTAAATGAGTTAACTCAGCAAAGAGCTTTAAAAGGAATTTTAAACAATAGTAAAGTTCAAAATGAAATTGAGAAAATTCTAGTAGAAAGAAAAATCTTAATTCAGAACTTAAAGAAAATCTCATTTGTAAAAAATATTTACCCATCAGATGCAAATTTCATACTAATTGAAGTAGATGATGCAATAAAAAGATACGACCAATTAATAGAAAAAGGGATTGTTATTAGAAATAGGACAACACAAGCAATGTGTAAAAATACCCTAAGAATTACAGTTGGAACGAATTCAGAAAATAAACAAATAATGAATGCATTAAAAGAGTTAAAATGAGAAAAAAAGTATTGTTTATAGATCGTGATGGTACCATGATAAAAGAAACTGTTGACGAACAAATTGATGCATTTGATAAAATGATATTTTATCCAAAAGTATTTACATTTTTAGGAAAAATAGCTAAAGAATTAGATTTTGAATTGGCTATGATCACCAATCAGGATGGTTTGGGAACTTCATCTTTTCCTGAAGATACTTTTTGGCCTGTTCATAATTTCATTATGAAATCTTTTGAAAATGAAGGTGTTGTTTTTAAAGATGTTTATATAGATAGAACTTTTCCAGCAGAAAATGCAAATACTAGAAAGCCAGGGACTGCTTTGTTGACCAAATATTTTTCTGAAGAATATGATTTAGAAAATTCATTTGTAATTGGAGATAGATTAACAGATATTGAATTAGCGAAAAATTTAGGTTCAAAAGCAATTTACATTAATGATGATACAAATTTTGGAACTAGTGAAATCACAGTTAAACGAGATGAATTAGACTTTGTTATTGGTTTGGAAAGTAATGATTGGGAAGAGATTTATGAATTTCTAAAATTAGAAAATCGTACTGCTGAATTAACTAGAAATACCAATGAGACAAAAATATTTATTAAGTTAAATTTAGATGGAAAAGGAAAGAGTAATATTTCAACAGGAATAGATTTCTTTGACCATATGTTAGATCAAATTGCACGCCATGGAAATATGGATTTAACCATTCAGGTAAAAGGAGATTTGGAAGTGGATGAACATCATACTATTGAGGACACCATGATTGCTTTAGGTGAAGTTTTTGCTAAAGCTTTAGGAAATAAATTAGGGATTGAACGTTATGGTTTTTGCTTACCAATGGATGATTGTTTGGCTCAGGTTGCTATTGATTTTGGAGGAAGAAACTGGCTGGTTTGGGATGCGGAATTTAAGCGTGAAATGATTGGTAAAATGCCAACTGAAATGTTTCATCACTTGTTTAAATCATTTACTGATGGTGCAAAATGTAATCTAAATATTAAAGCAGAAGGCACCAATGAGCATCATAAAATTGAAGGAATATTTAAAGCATTTGCCAAAGCAATTAAAAGTGCAGTAAAAAGAGATCCAGAGAAAATGATTTTACCATCAACAAAAGGAATGTTGTAGTTAAAGAATTAGGTAACTAAAAGTAGATTAGAATAATAAATGAAAATAGTAATCATAAATTACGGAGCAGGAAATATACAATCTATAAAATTTGCAATACAGCGTTTGGGTTATGAGGCAATTTTATCAGACAATATTGAAGAAATAAAAGCAGCTGATAAAGTTATCTTTCCTGGTGTTGGTGAGGCAAGTAGTGCAATGCTTAAACTAAAGTCAACAGGGCTGGATAAATTAATTCCTAAATTAAAGCAACCTGTTTTAGGAATATGTTTAGGAATGCAATTGATGTGTAATTATTGCGAAGAAGGAGATACTGAAGGCCTTAAAATTTTTGATGTAGATGTGGTGAAGTTTACTAATAATGTGAAAATTCCTCAAATTGGGTGGAATCAAATTGAAAATTTGAAGTCTAACTTATTTAATAATATTCAGGAAAAAGAATTTATGTATTTAGTGCATAGCTATTATGTGCCATTAAACAAAAGCGCAATAGCAACCACCAATTATGGTGTTGAATACGCATCAGCATTAAAAAGAAATAATTTTTACGGTGTTCAGTTTCACCCAGAAAAAAGCAGTAAAAAGGGAGCACAATTATTAAAGAATTTTTTAGAATTATAAAATGAGAATAATACCAGCAATAGATATTATAAATGGAAAATGTGTAAGACTTTCGAAAGGTGATTATGCAACAGAAATAGTGTATAATGAAAACCCGTTAGAAGTGGCCAAAATGTTTGAAGACCACGGAATAGAACATTTACATTTGGTTGATTTAGATGGAGCAAAAGCAAGCCATATAGTAAATTATAAGGTGTTAGAAACCATTGCAACCAAAACAAATTTGTCTATAGATTTTGGTGGTGGATTAAAATCAGATGAAGATCTAAAAATCGCTTTTGAATCTGGAGCAAATCAAATTACAGGTGGTAGTATTGCAGTTAAAAATTCTGTAACTTTTAAAAGTTGGTTACAGAAATATGGAGCTAATAAGATTATACTTGGAGCAGATGCTACTAATGAAAAAGTCGCTATAGGAGGTTGGTTAGAAGAATCAGATAAGGAGTTGGTGCCATTTATTCAGAAGTATGAAATGGAAGGTGTTAGCTATGTGATTTGTACCGATATATCTAAAGATGGAATGTTATTAGGCCCTTCATTTGATTTGTATAAAAAAATATTAAGTGAAACAACCAATATTAAACTAATTGCTTCTGGAGGAATTTCAACTTTTGATGAATTGCCAAAACTTGCTGAAATGGGTTGTGAAGGAACCATTATTGGAAAAGCAATTTATGAGCATAAAATTAGCATGAAACAGTTAGAAAACTACATTTTAAATAATTGATATGCTTACAAAAAGAATCATACCTTGTTTAGATATTAAAAATGGAAGAACTGTTAAAGGTATTAATTTTGTTGATTTAAGAGATGCTGGAGATCCAGTAGAATTGGCCGAAATTTATGCAAATAATGGAGCTGATGAATTGGTGTTTTTAGATATTACAGCAACTGAGCAACGTAGAAAAACATTGGCCGAACTAGTAATGGAAGTTGCTGCAGCTATAAATATTCCATTTACAGTTGGTGGTGGAATTTCATCGGTAGAAGATGTTGAGGTTTTATTAAATTCGGGTGCAGATAAGGTTTCTATAAATTCTTCAGCAGTAAAAAATCCGCAATTAATAAATGATTTGGCGGCTAAGTTTGGGAGTCAATGTGTTGTTGTGGCTGTAGATGCAAAACAAATTAACAACGAATGGATAGTACATTTGGTAGGTGGTAAAGTACCAACAGAAATTAAACTATTTGATTGGGTTAAAGAAGTAGAGGAGCGTGGTGCAGGAGAAATATTATTTACTTCAATGGACCATGATGGAACAAAAAACGGTTTTGCAAACAAAGCTTTGGCTTATTTAAGTGAATTGGTAAATATTCCTATAATAGCTTCTGGTGGAGCAGGGA
>JQIA01001855.1_pt1 | contig 11360 bp, 9 predicted proteins | sample 811431 | NCBI WGS metagenome assembly JQIA01 (sample SAMN02998118, study PRJNA258478) | marine sediment metagenome | biome: marine; feature: seafloor; material: sediment; isolation source: oil-polluted sediment collected from 3 locations (0.5 km, 0.7 km and 0.9 km)... | place: USA: Gulf of Mexico ... | reverse complement strand
ATAACGTCGGCAGTGGCAAGTTGTATAGCGTTAGCATCATCGAACAACCGGTAAACCAAGTGTGTTCAGTAAGTAATGCATCAGGAGAAGTGGCGGTGGCAAACATCGTTAACATCAATATACTATGCGTTATTGATACAATAACGGTTACTTTGAGTGGTAGTTTTAGTGCCGCAGCACTGACTCAGGTTGATAGTGATATAAATGATCCTTATGCTGCGGCTAATATCAGTAACGACACTTTCTCTTCCGCTCAGGAGGTACCTAACTTTTCCTCCGTCAATGGTTTCGCAACAAAATATGGAACAGGGCGTACAGGTACAGAGGATCGATTTGAAATATCTGACGATACTGCTGATTTTTATCAGGTTGCACTACAAGCTGGACAGGTAATACGCATGCACGTGGTGGATTTTGATGGTGGTTATGAGTTTCAGGGTGATCTTGACCTTTTCCTTTTCGACAATAGCCTGAATGAAGTCGCATACTCAGAATCAATAGATGAGTTTGAAGAGGTACGTGTTCCTGCTGACGGCATTTATTTTATTCAGGTTCTGGCGTTCGACGGCACATCAAAATATGTACTTAGTCTGGATGCAGTTAGTAGTCTTGCAATTGAATCGGCCCCTGAATATCGTACGAATGAAGTTATAGTGAAGTTCAAGGCAGGTGCTGCTGTTAATCAGTTTACGCAGAATATGGCATCGTTCAGCGTAAGCAGTTCGGCGACAAATCGTGCTGTATTGGTTAGTTTTCCTGCCTATCAGGTACAGTCTTTAAACAGTGCATTTACACAGGAAATGCCGTTGTTTTTATCTGAATTACAGGCAGCAAACCCTAAAAGTTATGAGCGTTATATGACCTTGCAAGCAATAAAAGGCCTGCGTCAGCGAGAGGATGTTGCCTATGCAGAACCTAATTATATCCGCAGGATAAAACAGGTGCCTAACGATACGCATTATAATTCACAATGGCATTATCCTGCCATTAACCTTCCCCAAGCATGGGACATTACCACAGGGTCGCCTGTTACAGGGGAGGTTATTGTTGCCGTGGTGGATACCGGTTTATTTCTTGATCATCCTGATTTTAATGGACAGTTAGTCGACGGTTTTGATTTTATTTCTGATAATTATAATGCGGGTGATGGTGACGGTATTGATGCCAACCCAGATGACCCCGGTGACGGTGCTCAAGTGGGCAGTAGTAGCTGGCATGGCACTCATGTTGCGGGAACGATTGCAGCCAAAACAAACAATAATAGCGGTGTTGCCGGTGTTTCATGGAATGCTAAAATAATGCCTTTACGTGTACTTGGCAGGCAAGGAGGGACTGACTATGACATTATGCAGGCTGTTTTGTATGCTGCCGGACTGCCTAATGACAGTGGTACTTTGCCATCACAAAAAGCCGATATTATTAATTTGAGTCTGGGTGGCCCTTGGTTTTCTCAGTCCTCCCAAGAGGTCTATGCCCGTGTAATTGCTGAGGGCGTTATTGTGGTGGCTGCTGCAGGTAATGAAAATAGCGCCGAGTTTTCGTTTCCTGCCGCTTATGATGGAGTGATTTCAGTCGCAGCTACAGATTATGATAACAATCGAGCGCCCTATTCTAATTTTGGTACGCGGGTAGATATTGCCGCACCTGGTGGTGATTCCAGTAGTGATTTAAATCATGATGGAAATCCGGATGGTGTGCTTAGCACCTTGGTTGATGACTCTGGTAGTAGCCGGGAACCGAGCTTTAGTTATTATCAGGGCACCTCCATGGCCGCGCCGCATGTTTCAGGTGTGCTGGCTCTAATGAAGTCTGTTTACCCAGATTTATCACCTATAGACGTGGACACCTTGCTGGCTGCAGGGAATCTTACTAATGATATTGGTGCAACGGGGCGCGATAACCTGTTTGGTTATGGCATTATTGATGCGTTAAGGGCGGTACAATCTGCACAAAAACTGGCTAACAATGGTACGCTGCCAGAGCTTCCTCCATTATTTTTAGCTTCTCCATCGAGTTTGAGTCTGGGCTTCGGGTCGTCGGGCTCGCTGGTCGTTACAAATGAAGGGGCGGAGGCCTCTATCACGGAGGTAAGTGATGATGCCGGCTGGTTAATGGTTATCAGTGAATTGGTAGATGCAAACGGGCTTGGAACCTATAGACTTACTGTTGATCGTGCAGGACTGAATGATTCCTCTTACACAGGTAATATTACCTTTAGCCTGAGCACTGGTTCTACCCTCGAAGTTAAAGTAACAATGATCGTTGGAAATGTCACAACAGAAGGCAATATCGGCTCGCTCTATATGTTGTTGCTTGACCCCTTAACCGACGACGTCATGGGTCAGGCAGACCCTGTAGAGGGCGTTGATGGTGTTTTTTCCTATCAATTTGAGAATGTTGCCCCAGGTACTTATAAAATTATTGGTGGTTCGGATATAGATAATGATTTAATTATTTGCCAGTTAGGTGAAAGTTGCGGAGGCTTTCCTGTGCTTAATGATTTATCTAATATTGTTGTGACCAGCCAGGACATCTCAGATTTAGATTTTGTTGCGGACCTACTATCAGGTATCAATTCAGCAGGTAGCGGTTTGATTTCAACTAATATTAATCATTCCATTGGTTTACAAAAAGAACGTCCGGCTAAAATGATTGCACCGGGACGCTAAATGTCAGCATCTACACTAACGGTAATCATTGATACTATCTTGAATGAGTCAAGCTCTGCTACATGTTTGCAGGGCGCACTGGATCAATTTGCACGGATCTGTAGTGATGTTAGCGGAATAGTGCCAGACTCAAGCTTTGATAGCTGGGCTGATGATACCTTTCTGGATGGCGGCATGGCGATTAACCCGCAGGCTGCAGCATATTGCATTAAAGATTATCATCGTAGTGTGATGTTTATTCGTGGCGTTTATGCTGCAATTAACGTCGTACAGGAAAGGTTTACTGATACCCCTGTTAATATTCTTTACGCAGGCTGTGGGCCCTTTGCAACGTTGTTGTTACCGTTGCTGGGAAAGTTTAAATCTGGTGAGCTGGACATTCATCTTTTGGATATCCATCAAGAATCTCTAGATAGCGTTAAACAACTGATTTCTTATTTTGGCTTTAAAAATCACTCTATAAATCTGCTTCAAGAGGATGCCTGCAGCTATCAACACCCTAATACCTTGCATTTAATTATTGCCGAAACAATGCAAAAGTCTCTTGAACAAGAGCCTCAACTTGCGGTTACTGCCAACCTGGCGCCTCAGTTAGAGTTGCAGGGAATATTTATCCCGGAAAAAATTGAAGTAGAGCTTTGTTTGGCCCTCTGGGAAAATGAAAAAGAGCTGTTTAAACGATTTAACAATATTGACCCGGATGTATTAATAGAAACGGGTAAGCGTCACTCCATGGGTACTATTTTTACGCTCTTACCTGAGCAAGCCGCAGCGCAGATGGACGGGGCAAGCTACAACAAAAACACCTCAACGTTAGAGCTAAACTCTCAAACAGTTCAGATTCCTTCTGTTGATAGTCTCGAAAGTTATGATGCGCTGATGTTTACCCGTATCCAAGTTTTCGAGCAATACCATCTAAAAGATTACGAGGCAGACCTTACATTACCGCATAAATGCTATGATCTTTCGCCCTTGAAATGTGGGGCAACATACCGGGTATGTTACCAACTGGGCAATTACCCTAGGTTCGATCTTAGCGAAGCATAAATGTCATAATCTGTTTTTTTCTCATAGTGTTATCCTATAGACTAGTAAGAAAAATTAATAATAATTAACAAGGATGCCCATGAGCGTTAACCGTCAAGAAGATCAGGCTGTCATCAAGAGAAATGTTGAGACGGCGATCAAAATATCAGCTATTTTTGTAATGCTTTATTGGTGTTACACGATATTATCCCCTTTTCTTGCGGTTGTGGTTTGGGGGGGCTTAATTGCAATTATTGCGAAACCCCTTAACGATAAACTTGAAAGTGCTTTAGGTAGTCGCAAACGCGCCTCAACGTTACTTACTTTAGCTATGTTGGTTGTTTTTATTGCACCTACCGTCGCTTTAGTTGACCAAGCTAGCGAGGGTGCTCAGACGTTTATGGCTGAGCTGCAAGAAGGAACATTTAATATTGATGAACCCTCTGAAAGCATTAAAGAGTGGCCTATTGTTGGTGAGAAAACGTATGCGTTTTGGCATGAAGCCTCTACTAACCTTGATGCGACCATTAAAAAACACCAGGCAAAAATTACAGAGATATTAAAGTCGGCGGTTAGTAGTGCTGCCGGTGCTGGGTTAACCGTGTTAACGCTTATATTTTCTATCATTATTAGTGGTTTTTTCCTTGCTGGGGCGGAAGGCTCTAGTCAGTTTTCCAAGAAATTTATTGTGCGTTTAGCGGGAGAGCGAGGTGAGTATTTTGCCATACAGGCTAGCTCCACTATACGTAATGTAGCGCGCGGAATTATTGGTGTAGCATTGTTTCAGGCGACTTTGGCATGGATTGGTTTTTACTTAATAGATTTCCCCGCTGCGCCTTTGTTTGCAGCCTTGGTTTTAATGCTGAGTATTATTCAAATTAACCCTCTGGTATTAATGGTACCTACTGCGATCTATGTTTTTTCATATGAGCCTTCAACGCTAATCGCATCAATTTATCTTATATGGAGTATTGCCGTTGGTTTTATGGACAATATTCTAAAGCCCATTATTATGGGTAAGGGAACTGATGTACCCATGATGATTATCTTTCTTGGTGCGGTAGGTGGTTTCATTGCTTATGGCTTCACTGGGCTCTTTATCGGCGCCGCGGTTGTTGTTATGGGGTATGAGATCTTTATTGCATGGCTAACGGAGCATGATAGCCTTGAGTCATAAACCAACGGACAGCCTTGAACCTGAAAAGGTAGTTGTTGAAAAAGCGACCGAAGAAGTTTCTGAAGATAGAAGTGTAAACCGAGCTATTTTAATCGTTGCTTCTTTTATTCTAGTGTTACTGACCTGGCAGGTAGTGTCTGACCGGTTAACACCACTCTCTAGTGATGTACGGGTGAGAGGCTTTGTTGTACCAATATCGTCACAGGTTGGCGGGCAAATTACCTCGGTAGGTGTGATAAATAACCAAATAGTACAAAGGGGAGATGTGCTCTTTGAAGTTGACCGTGAGAAGTATGAACTTGCGGTTGCTCAGGCGCGTGCAGAGTTAGATAAAGCAGGGCAGTCTATAGGTGCTGATGTTGCAGCCGTCGCGTCGGCTAAAGCACGTTTAGCAAATGCTGAGTCAGTATTGGTTTATGCTAAAGCGCAATCTAAACGACTACTGGGGTTGGTGGAAAAAGGTGTTATGTCTCGCTCCGAAGGTGATAAAGTTGAGACTCAGTTGCAGCGCGCTGAAGGTAATGTAAAGGATGCCCGTGGTGCACTCAATGAGGCCATTCAAACGCTGGGAGAAGAAGGCGCAAACAACCCTAGAATTCGTGCTTCAGCATCTGACTTAAGCAATGCTTTACTTGACCTTGAGCGATCGAAAGTACTTGCGCCATCTGATGGCGGCGTGACTAATTTATCCGTTGATGTTGGTCGTTATGCCAAGGTTGGTGCACCTCAGATGACATTTGTTGCCACGGATCTTGTATGGGTTGAAGCCTATATGCGTGAAAATAGTATAGGGAACGTCAAACCCGGTGATACGGTCGATATTGCTCTGGATGTAGCACCTGGTGAAGTGTTTAAAGGCCGGGTTGTAAGTACCGGATTTGGCGTTAGCTGGGGAGAGTCTTCTAACCCTGGTGAACTACCTCAAATTAAAGCCACAAAAAGCTGGCTTAGAGATCCTCAACGCTTCCCTGTGTTGATTAAATTCGATGAAGAAATGCCCGTGGGCACGCGCAGAATTGGTGGGCAGGCTGATATTATTGTTTACACCGGAGATAACTTTGTAATGAACGCGCTGGGCTGGAGTGTTATTCGTTTTATGAGCCTGATCTCTTATCTTCATTAATATGAGCGTACTTGAAATAAAGGTATTCAGGTTCACCTTAGCCATTAGCATAGCGTTTATAATGGCTTATTTGATTGGCTGGCCTTTATCATTTCTCACCCCCATCTTGCTTGCCTCATTAATACAAAGCCCTTTGGCTCATGCTTCGGCAGCGGGAAAGGCTTTGTATACATTAAAAATAATTTTATTAATTCTGTTTGGGCAAGCGCTTAGTTATCTTACCCCTGTGGCACTGGCCAGTGCTCTTACGATCGCTCTATTATTGTTTTATGCGCAATATGTTGCACTTAGTGGTGCAGACCCCTTTCTAGTAGTGATCTTTATTATCTCTATATTGTTGTTACCGTTAATGTCGATGGACAGTAATCTTATTTCGTTGTTATTAATGGGAGGGCTAATTAAATCCAGTCTTGCGGCCATTGTGTGCCTGTGGTTTGTTTTTGCGCTGATACCTGAGTCAAAGGTTGAAAGTTTGACCGCGCCTGTTCCTGGCATTTTAAAGCATGACCGTATTTATATTGCTGGCCTTAAAACCATACTGATTATGCCTGCATTTTTATTTATATTTTGTTTTCAACTCAGCAGCCAGGCTCTGGTACTTATTTTTATTACGATTTTAATGCAGATGCCCACCACCGAAATGGGTGTGAAAGGCTCTATTGGTATTTTACTCGGGAACATACTGGGCGCCATTGTGGCGGTTATTGCTTATAATTTGCTTTCTATTATGCCCAACTCAATTATGATAATTGCTATTCCAATGCTTATTACGCTCATATTAAGTCCTTTAATACTAAAACCCCATAAGCTGGCGCCTGTATTCGCAACGGCGTTAACAACCAGTTTCTCCGTTATAGGCTTAACCACCATGGCTTATGGTGATGATGCTGGGGATAAATCTTCCGTTAGAATCCTTCAAATTGCTGTAGCAGGTTTGTATTCTGTTATTATGCTCGCGCTTGCAGACCCGTTTATTAAACAACGATTGGCTCGCGCTAAGTTATCTAATCCTTAAAACACTTACTTATAGAACTCACATTTATGCAATTGCAATCAATAGATAAACCCACTTACCGAAAGCACCTTAACCTGGTTATTGTGGCAATCATCGTTATTTTGCTAACCTCCGCATTGGGAAGCTCAGCGCTTTTAATTCAACTGTTTGGTGAGTCTGGCGGATCAAACTTTGTTTTGAATGTAATTGGTGTAGCCATTGGTGCGGGTATTATTGTGCTTCTTTTTTATCGATACAAGCAACATCCTTACTTACATGAAGTGATGTATGTATGGTGGCTCAAGCAGGAATTAAATCGCATTTATCGTAAGACAGCGAAGCTAACGTTAGCATTAGAAGAGAATAACCCTAATGCGCTAGTTATTAAGTATTACAGTTTGAAAGGCTCAGAGCAGCTATATGAGTTAGATGATAATGATTTAACTCTGAGTGACTTGAGGATAGATATTAAAGCTCTGGATCGTAAAATTGAGACATTGGGTTTAAGTATTACCACTGACGATTATCATAAAGACTTATTAAATAAGTTATAAAATCACCCTGTCTATTTATTGGCTTTCAAGAAGGTTTTTACTTCAGTAAAAACTTTCTTAGCAATTTCTCCTCTCACAATACCATGCATATGAAAGTCTATTTCTTTGTATTGCTTCTTCTCAGATGTAATACGTTTAAAAAGATCACGCCCACTTTGAACGTCTATTTTAGGGTCTCCACTGGCGTGGATAATAAGCGTCGGAATAGCAATTGACGAAAGCCCTTCACAAACCTTTTTCATCATTAACTTTATTTGAACAATACTACTAACTGGGCAGCGTAAGTAATTAATGTGAGGGTTGTCTGCATGGTTGGTCACAAACTCTTTTTTCCAAGACTTTGTGATAATCAGTTTATTCCAGTGGTTTACGGGTTCAGCAAAATGAGATGAGAACTTCTTAAACTTAAGAGGAGCACTAATACTAATAAGTGCATCAAAGGCATTGGGTTTATTGATTACCTGATGAAGCGCTACAGCACCTCCCGTTGAAAACCCGGCAACAGTAATATTTTCGCAACATGCCTTTAAAATATCATGGCCTCGGTCTACAGAGCCTATCCACTCATGCATTTTACGATTAGATAGGTCATCTGCAGAGGTTCCATGGCCCGCCATGCGTGGCGCATAAACGGTGTAACCCATTGTAAATAAAAACTCTGCCCACTCTCTTACTTCTTCTGGGGCAGCCATTAAACCGTGTATTAGCAGCACGCCACGAGTTGAATCCGAGTTATGCAGTAAGTAAGGCTCACCAATGTGTTTCGCTTTGGTTTCGCCTTCAAGGTAGTGTTGTTGGTATTCTTCTTCAAATAGCGCTTGTTCACTGTTGAGTAAGCGCTGGCAGTGATCTGAAACCTTATGTGTTGTTGATGCCATTATCAGGCAACAACCGAGGCTGCAGAAAATGCGCTATAGATTAATGCATAATGGCAAGCACCGCCCACTAGAACCATCACATGAAAGAGCTCATGAAAACTGAATATACCCGGCAACATGAGTGGACGTTTAAGCGCGTAAAAAAGAGCACCTAGCGTAAAGGCTGCACCGCCGGTAAATAATAAAGTGGCTTGTTGTTCTGTCATTGCTTCAAGTACTTGCTGCATCGGGAAGACTAAAGACCAACCCATCACCAAAAAGATAACAGCATAAATCATTCTGGGTGCTCGTGGGAAGAACACTTGCGAGCAAACCCCAAAGGCAACAAGCCCCCATTGAAGGGCAATCATAGGTAGACGCCAGTCATCATTCATAAAAAAGTAACAGATAGGAGTATAAGAGCCGGCAATCATAAAGAAAATGGCTAAACGATCCATTCTTCGCCAAAAAGAAAGCTCATTCTCTTTTTTCTTAAACATGTGATAAAGCGAACTGGCAGAGAATAGAAAGGTAATAGATAAACCGTAAACTAACGCTGTAGCGATCATTGAGGCTGAGCCAGTCGCAATACTAACTAAAAATACTGTTCCTACTGCGGACGCGATCATGCCCGCCAGATGAGAATAGAAATTAAATGCTTCCTGAGATTTTACCACCTTGATACCCTCGCGTTAGCCTTGCTAAACTTTATTATGATTTACTAATGAGTGCTATTCTCGCACAAAGCGTATATGTTGCAGCTTGATCAATGCCACTATCGGTCTGCTTTTACAAAACTTTTACATAAGTGTTCATGATCGGCCGTTTTTATTTTTCAGGATAAACATGAAACGAATTAAATTAATGCCTAATGCGATTTTTATTTTTATCTTCTCCCTTGTCGCGCTGGTTTCTTCATTTGTTCTTTATATCTATTGGTATATCGAGATTACGGTGGGTTTAGATGATGTGGTTGATAAATTTAATATAGACCCTCATCAGGTATTTGAATCTCAACCGGCTCTGGTTATTGTTGTGTTGTCTTTATTGGTGGGGTTGATATTAACGGGGCTTTCAATGACCTTTATTTATAACCTGAAGATGCAACAACTTTACCGTCTTCAAAATAATTTTATTAATAACTTTACCCATGAACTAAAAACCCCTGTTACCTCATTAAAACTGTATCTCGAAACGTTTCTTAAACATGAGCTAAGTAAAGAGGAACAAGATAAGTTTGTTAACTATATGCTTCAGGATGTTCATCGCTTATCTGATAATATCAGTAATATTTTAGATTTAGGGCAAATTGAAGGCGGTCATTTTAAAGGGGTATTTGTTGAGTGTGACTTGCCGGGTTTTGTCTCTTCTTTTTATGCTGATAATGCTTATCTTTTTCAGAGTGCAAAAATCAAGGTTGAACCCCCCAAAGGCCGTGAAATTAAAGTGGCAATAAATACTTCCTTATTTGAAATGCTGTTAATTAATCTTGCTACGAATGCCATTAAATATAATGAGTCAGATAATCCAGGGCTACAGGTTCAGTTTGATGTGTCTCAACGTAATGTAATGATTAAGTTTAGCGATAATGGTATTGGCATTGAGCGCTCTCAGAGTAAAAAGATTTTCAAAAAATTCTATCAAATCGGTCACTCCAATATAATGTCAGCTAAAGGCAGTGGTCTTGGGCTTTATCTGGTTCAGAGTATCGTAAAGGCTCATCACGGAAAAATTAAAGTGAGCAGTGATGGGGCTGATCGTGGTTCTATGTTTATGGTTACCTTGCCCATGTCTAATAAATAGGCCTAATAAAATAGTGAGTTCACGTTAATGAGTATGTCCGGTAAACGTATTTTAGTGGTTGAGGATGAACTTCATATTGCCGAAGGAATTAGGCTAAACCTTCAACTTCAGGGTTATGATGTTCAGGTTGCGGAGAGCGGTACAGCGGGTTTAGCTTCTTGGAAACAGTGGGAGCCAGACCTCATTGTGTTAGATATTATGCTGCCAGGTATTGATGGTATTTCGGTATTAAAAAGTATCCGGCTCGAAGATGAGCGTTTGCCTGTGCTGATTTTGTCAGCCAAAAATTCGGCAGAAGATCGTGTTAAGGGTTTGGTTTTAGGTGTTGATGATTACTTATCAAAACCCTTCAATTTGGATGAATTCTTACTTAGGGTTGAGCGTCTTCTTAAAAGAGATAGCTGGATGAAAGAAGAGTCAGATGTGGCAAAACCAGCGATACCTGATCTTTATATTTTTGGTGATAATAAAATAGACTTCGGCAACGCGTTGGCTATTTGCAAAGGCGAAGACATTTCGCTGACTGAGCAGGAGGTGAGATTGCTCAGGTTGTTTATTGCTAATCGAGGAAAGGCGCTAAGTCGAGGCGATATTCTAGAGCTTGCCTGGGGCTTTTCAAAAAGCCTGAGCACAAGAACGGTTGACAACTTTGTAGTACGTTTTAGAAAATACTTTGAAGAAGATCCTAAATCCCCGGTGTATTTCAAAAGCCGGAGATCAGTGGGTTATGTCTTTGATCATGAAGAGTGATCATTAAGGGTGATCACTTGGCGGGGAGCCAAATCGTCACACATAGACCGCCTTCATTAGGCGTATGAAGCTTGATCTCTCCCTTATGTAAATCCACAACACGTTTAACAATGGCAAGGCCAAGCCCATAACCACCTGTGTTTTGAGTACGAGAGTTATCTGCTCTATAAAATGGGGTAAATACCTGCTCAATTTCATCGTCACTAAGCCCGGAGCCTTGGTCTGTTATTTTGACCGAAACACCTCGGGCGTCGAGCGATGTACTACTATCTATCGCAGCATCAATCATTATGACTGCATTCTTTGGGCTGTATTTAAGTGCATTACCAATAATATTTTCAAAAGCTCTTTCTAGCAGGAGCGAATCGCCTTGCACTGATACAGTATCAGAACACTGTAATTTAAGG
>JQIA01001854.1_pt1 | contig 11364 bp, 12 predicted proteins | sample 811431 | NCBI WGS metagenome assembly JQIA01 (sample SAMN02998118, study PRJNA258478) | marine sediment metagenome | biome: marine; feature: seafloor; material: sediment; isolation source: oil-polluted sediment collected from 3 locations (0.5 km, 0.7 km and 0.9 km)... | place: USA: Gulf of Mexico ... | reverse complement strand
AAAGATAATGGCAACTCTAAATACTCGGCAGCCGGTGACTCAAAGCCCGTTATTCCAGCGGTTATTGGTATAGATATAATTCTTAGCATGACTTCAATAATATGACTACTGGTATGAGTAGTATACGCTTGAATTTAAATTGTACCTAATCGGAATTCAAATAAAACTGTGTTACCTTTATTATTGATGTTATCCATAATGTGGAGGTGAATTATGTGTGGAAGAATGAATGTTTCTGATAACCCAATGGTCAAGGCGCTATTTGATTCACTAAGGATCGCTTTTAAATCATTACTCAATGAAGATTTAAGACCGTCACAAGCCGTTGCTACAATCACCTCTATCGATAATCGATTGCAGCAACACAACATGACCTGGGGCATAAAACCAGCATGGTCGAAGAAACTACTGATCAACGCGCAAAGTGAAACAGTCGCGACGAAGCAAACGTTTAAAAATGCTTTTGCAATGCGACGTTGCCTGGTGCCGTGTGATGGTTGGTATGAATGGCGGGATGAAGGAGGCAAACGAAAAAAGAAATATTTGTTTTCTCACGCGAGTGGTGAACAATTGTATATGGCAGGTATTTGGTATGAGCCCGATAATCAGCTAGTAACACTCACAACCCACCCGAATGATAAATGTGCCGAATTTCATCACCGAATGCCAGTATTCATTGAGTCCACAAATTTTGATTATTGGTTCAACTCATCCATGCATGAGCTTGCGCCACTGATGAGTGCGCTTGGTAGTGACTTAATTTTGCTGACTAGTTAAACGGTGTAATGGTCTAATTGATTTAGAATATTTATAACAGGAGCTATACCGTTTTAATAGTTTATTAGAACTAAGTAAGATATATGAAGACAAGCTAAAACCTTCATATCTTTTTACGATAAATCAGATGATCCTTAGACGCTTTAATTGACTTCAAAAGTATCTCGAGTCCTTCCTTAGGCTCTACATTTAATGCATCACAATATTCCACAAATTCAAGAATGTCCAAAGAGCGATCTCCATTTTCAATTCTCACTAGAACGGGATGTGATGAATTAACTCTGTTGGCTAATTCCCTGAGGCTAAAATCTCCCTCATTCCGCTTATCACGAAGCCAAGTTCTCAGTTTTAGACTGTGCTCATTATTTTTATTATATCGCATTGCCGTATTGTAGAGACAATGTATAATGGTTCTATATTAGAACCATGCTTGCGGGATTTATGCGCTTTTTTAACGCGAAATCAAGTAAATTAGAGTGTTATCTATTTGTCTAAAAAAGACTCTGCTCTATTATTAATGCAGTCAAAAATGCTGTTAAGGGTCAGAACGGAAGAAATAATGGTTAAAAAAACAGTACAAATTGATCGATATCTAGACTTAATCTTAAACAATAACTCATTCAATAACTTCACCGTAACTCAATTACGTGATGCTTATGCCTCAATCGCTAAAATCAGCAATATAGAAGCTAGGAAGATAATCTATAGACAGGTTTTGCGATTTCTGCGCCTTGGATTATTTAAGAAAGAGCAAGCCGTTAACTCTAGAGAATCAAAATATAGCAAAACGGCAAAATTTCTTAAAACTCAGTTTAAGCCCCGCTCCGTAGTTCGTACGCGGCGAGTCAGAATGACTCAACAAACAACTGCTGGTGACAACCTTAATAACATCAAAGAACAACTCAAGCAGTACAAAGTAGATCTGTTGGCGAGTGTTGGTGAATCTGAAGAGTATATGCGGCTTTATGAGTCAAACCCTGAATTCAAAACCCTCCTTGAATCAGAATACCACCTTGCTCGAGATCAAAGTTCTAAATTGCTAGGCCAAATTAAAGCACTTAAGACTGTTCTATCTCACTATTCAAACTAACCGATGAAACTACGACAATGGCAATCAGAGTGCGTTGATAGCGTACTTGCGAATTACAAAAGAAAGATTAAACATTTTTTATGCTTAGCGACACCTGGTGCCGGCAAAACAATAATGGCAGCGGAAGTTACGGCTCGATTATTCGATGAAAATGAAATAGATTTTGTTCTATGTTTTTCGCCATCCATAACTGTCGCGGATGGATTCAAAGCAACCTTTTCAAGACGATTGAATGAACGGTTTGATGGTGTTATTGGCGCAGTTGGTAGTTCTTACACTTATCAATCCATGGCATATTTTGATCAAAGTTTTTGGCATATTTTAAACTCTCATCGTGTATTAGTGATATTTGATGAAATACATCACTGCTCAGGATTTAGCGCTGAAAACTCTAATTCATGGGGCGAAGAAATCATCATTAATATCCAAGAACAAGCTAAATTTACATTGGCGCTTACCGGTACTCCTTGGCGTTCAGATAAATGCCCCATTGTTCTTTCTAATTATCGAGGAAAAGAAAGCACCATTCAATGTGATTATTCATACGGTTTAAAGCAAGCAGTCAACGATGGCGTATGTAGAACGCCCAGTATCGTCCTAATTGATAATGAAGAAATTAGCGTTACTGATCAGAATAACAGTACTCAAACTTTTGATAGTATTAAGTCTTTATTGGATGAAAGATCAGTGTCATACCAAGATCTGATTACCGATAAGAAAGCGATGACGTTTATTTTGCATAAAGGTTGTATCAAATTATCAGAGGTGAGAGAACATAATCCTACTGCTGGCGGTTTAGTTGTCGCATCATCAGTTGCTCACGCTAGTAATATAATTCAGATACTTCAAACGAATTTCAAACAATCGGCAGTAATGGTTTCATATCGAGAGGATGAACCAAATAAAATCATTAACACTTACCGAAACAATACAACGCAGTGGATCGTCGCAATCGGAATGGTTAGTGAAGGAACGGACATTCCAAGATTGCAGGTTTGTTGCCATTTAAGCAGGATTAAGACAGAGCTATATTTTCGACAAGTACTTGGAAGGGTGTTGAGAATCAATGGCTCCGTTGATCAGAATGCTTGGCTGTATACTTTTAGTGAGCCTAAACTAATGGAATATTCATATAGAATAGATAAAGACTTACCTGACATTGATGTTATTTTTAAAGAGTCATATAACCAGACTGAGTTAAGTTTAGAGAATGATGAACTTCAAAATAATTCTATCTCTAATTTAAATACGGAGAAAAACCATTTTATTTTTGGATCTCAAGAATATAGTTTCTCGAGTGTTCAAACAACAATTGAGAGCCAAAACACTGCAACACTATTACCCTATACATTTGATTTGCTTGGTGCGTTTCGAGAGCAGGTTGTAGCTACTTTTGATTCACCTTTTTAATAGTTTAATATGAGCGGTTAATGGAATTCATACTTTTATTTCTAGCATTCCTTTCTTCCATCGTCTTGGCTCTTCATTTGTATTGGGGTTCTTTAGTTGTCAAAGCACAAGTTAAAAATAAAAAAGAACCGAAAATGACTATCAGTATTTTTTATCTAATATGGCCAGCATTATTTTGGGCACTTTATTTAACTGTCTAGAATTAACTTAGAGATATTAAATTAACATGGATCTCAAAAACGATTTCATTCAAAAATTTGAAAAATTAACCTCAATGAAACCTGTTCCTAGCTCTTTGGGGGCCGCTAAAGATGGGAATTACTATTGGCTATACTATGCAGGGATGGGACAAACTGAGTACCATAAATTACCGGATATGGAGCAGAAGATTGCTGAAGAGCTGTGTGATGAAGGGTGGCTAAAGCGGAATGGTGAAATTTTTAGAATACCAGTTTTTGGTGAGGACAGCCTGCTTGGTGAAGTAAGGTTTGAGATTTTGGAAAAATAGTTTGTCAGCAAAAGTCGAACTAAAGACACTATGGTGTTAGGCTTAAAAGGTAAATTATGATTGTATTCGTAGATATGGATGATGTTCTTTGCGATTTCACCGGTGAATATTAAAAGGATAAAACCGCAAATCCGGCGATAAAATTTCCTCAATATCAATATAGATTCTTTAGTAAATTGCCGCCGCTTGAAGGAGCAGTTGATGCCGTTAAGGCCTTAATTTCTTGCTCGCAATACGACCCAGATATTCTTACTGCACCGTCAATACGAAACCCATTATGTTACACCGAAAAACGTAATTGGATAGAAGATAAATTTGGGATAGATTTTGTTCATAAATTGATCATAAGTCCTAACAAGGGATTGCTTAGAGGACATTACTTAATTGATGATTATTGTGAGGGTAAGGGCCAAGAGAATTTTGTGGGGAAGCTGATACACTTTGGAAGTAAGAGCTTTCCAAATTGGAAAACAATACGTGAGAGTATGGGGTTTTAAGCCTAACGACTCTTTTAAATATCGTACCGTCAAAAAAAATAGTTAAGCTTAAATCATCATTCGCAAGTTTCTTTAATAGTTATAAACTCAGTCATCTTACTCAGCTTTAAAATCAGGTCCAACTCCTGCAATTAGCACCTCACAAATACCGTTAATATAGCGGTTCTCATCATCTTCTAAAAAGTTGTTCAGAAAAGCCCCCAAAAGAATTACATGGTCTCCATTCTCATACTCAGCATCCAGTTTGGCGAGTAAACTCCCATGGTAGGGAATAACAGAAATTTTATCATTATTAGTTATGATACTAACCTTTTTACCTAACCAATCATTTGCGCAGGTTACTTTCACCTGTACTCTTCCATCATTTAATACACCCGCTGCTTCAGGCTAGTATTCATACAGCAACTCTTGATGGTTAAAGATATCTTCAAAATTAGGATTTAGCTGTATACTAATATTTTTAGAATTCATAATTGTACCAAGGTAGTTAGATTAATTTGCAACGTCAATTACATTTACTTAAGATACTTTTTTTGTTAATGGCTGTCAATTAGCAACTAAAACTGATCTCACGAGGGTGCGGCCACCCTCCACTGGATCAGTTTTGCATGCTAATTAACAACGTAAGCTTTTAAATAGTTCGAAAAGTAGCTTAAGAGCCAGTCCGAAAAAATTTTATTCAGCAGAATGCAGAATAAAATTCTCCAATTTAACTTTGACGTATATTTTTCGAACATTCTCAGATAAACCGGCTTTATCTAACCGCTTAGATAAGCTAGAAAATAGTTGATACTAGCCAGTTATCCAGTTCATTCGGCTGAATAATGACAGCCTAAAGCGTCGCAAAATTTGCACCTCAAAGAGTTGGTGCAAACAGACTGAAATTCGCTCATCTGAGACTATCAGGTTAAATCTAAAGTTATCTATAACATAATAATATCAAATATGAGCTACTACAAATTATCGGACATTTTTCCTTTCAAGTTTAGCTACTTTTGACTTAAGGTATTGAATAGATTCCATCGCATCGCTGAGTTCTCGAACATATGTTTTCACTTGCCCATCACGGTTAGCTGCCAGTTTTATAGCATCATTATACAAATTTTCAAGGTTTCTATATTTCGCAGCAAGCTCTTGTTGTGACTCTAATATTTTTGATTCTACAGCTTTATCAAAGTAATCATGAAGTTGTCTGTTTTCTATGTGTTTTATAGCTGCCTCAAGCTCTGATTTTTTTGTTTCTAGTTCTGGCTTCGAGAGATTACGACCTTGGTTAGCTTTGGTACTTATATTGCTCCAGGCCTTTGTTAAGCGAGTATTTTCTTGACCAATATATATAATTAACTCAGGCATTCGGTCTATTCGGATATTAGTACGATCAAGACCTAAACGTTTGGTGATTTGTGCAAATACAAGGGTTCGCTGCATGGGTTTTAAACTAGATGCCTGTCTAGGATTTACGAATTTAGCCTCAATTTCCTTGATCATATCAAGCGTGACAAGATAAAGTTTTTTTTGTAATGGCTTACCTTTTACCCATTCAGGTATCGACGGTTCCGTGGGTGTTTTTATAAAATTAGTTAGTGAAAATTTGGACATATTAAAGCTCCATTACATCGATGATTTTTTCGGCTTGATTGACGACTTTACGAGAAGCCTCAACTGCCTTACTTTTAACTTTTTTACCCCACAATTTTTCTTGACCATTAATCATATTTTGGTGGCTTATTGCCGTTCGAATAATCATATCTTTATTACTCATGCATGATGCTGCGTAATTCACACATTCTGTGCAGAGTGCAAAACAGCCATTTTCCAACACCGGCGTTTGCGTTTTTCTGTCATAGCATTTTGCAAATGTTCGGGTGTTTTTACGTACCATGCAGTATCCATATTCATGTGCACTGATGGATTCAAATTCATCTACAATGGATTCAATGAAATCCTGCACCTCTGATTCTTCTATGATGGTTACATCCATAGCTTTTGCTAGATACTTAACAACATTCCCAGTCAAATCCCTCTTGAAGTCTGGGTCTTTGATAACATTGATATTTTCACGTGCTATACGCTCTAATATTTCATGCAAATATTTGCCCTCAATACTATTTTTAACTTCCTTATTGAGCTTATTGAAGGTATAGGTTGTGGTAAAATAACTACCATAAGCATGCATAAAATGCCGTCTAATAGCTTCTAAAACATTACCCTCGAAGCGTCGTAAGGCAAATTCAGCCCATGTATGACGAAACATGTGTGGATGAATATGCTCAACTAATTCTTTTAATTCTGGGTTCTTTTCGATTGCTTCATTCAACAAACCTATCAGCGTTAACCGAACACCCTCAGATGTTGAAATCCTAAACGTTTTAGCTTTCAAAGTATCAGTTTTTTTGTCAACGCCATCAGAGTTAAATGCACGAAGGAGCAAAGGAATCCTTTTTTTATCTTTGCGATTATGCTTTGTAATTAAACTACAATTCACCATAAGCTTTGCTGACTCAAGCGTTAAACCACTTAACTGCCTTGCTTCTGAAATACCATTATTCGTTTTTATTATTTCGCTGTCGAACATCCATGTTCCATCCGGTTTTTGTTTATAGTCATCACCGCTGATACTCAATAATTCACTAACGCGTATACCTGTCAAAGCAAGAAAAATAAGAATGCCAGCGTCAAACACTTTATTGCATTTCTCTGATATAACTTTAACGCTCAAATCTAAACTAGCATCAATCTCAATATGATGCTTTTCAAGTAGGCTCTTAATTAACCTGAAATCTTCTTCAGTCTTTACTCTTAGCGTGATTTCTTCATTCGAGCAGAATTTTATGAATTTGCCTGTCCGCCAATGATCTTTCATGTTAATTTTTCTCTCTCGAACAAGCTGCATGAATTCGGATAGAAACACTGTGAATGGATCACGAATCACCTCAATAGCTCTCTGAACTAATACTAGGGAAAAAACAAAAGGAACAGACCCAACCTTATCCCCTGTAACCCATTGGTCGTATTTTATATCTAATCGTTTAAGAACTGGTTTAGCAGCCTCTTTTAAAAAATCATACGTAACAGGTGTTGTATAACCATCATCAATACGACCTAACAGATAATGCTCTCTTGTAACATTAATTGTATCGACAAGCCCTTTTAAACTTTGGTAGACCAGTGTTTTTGATTTCAGTTTATTCGACCAAGGAATTTTATTTTCAACAGCATCCTGAAAGAGCTTAACCAAATCTTTCTCTTCCCAAAGTGACATAGGTGTTGAATGCTTATTTAGGCTTGCCCAAGTAGCAATTCTTAAAACGTTCTTGTGCCAATTAAGTATTGTTCCAATACGACCTACTAACGTTTGAGATTCAACATTATCCCAACCATCTAAGATCTCCACGAATGCTTTTTTTGCCCACAACTGCCATTTCATTGTGATGTTAGATCGAGCAAAATTCACTTCCCACGCCTTCGGGTTTCCGTTTGCATCACATCTTACTAGATCTACACCTAAAAGCACTTCGTTCGTCAGTTTATTTATCTGTATATCGTTACTTATTTTTTCTTGTGCCTTTAGTGTGTTCATAAACGCCTCTAAATTAATGATTCAAACGGAACATTTAGTGTTTGTGAAAGTGCCTTTCCTGCTTTGACAATTGGGCCTGGAAATTGACTTAGTATTTTTTCTAAATAGACTCTTTTAAAGGCTGCTTTTAATGCCTTAGAGTGAGAAGGGGTATCGTTAAGTAATTTAGGAATTTCATTGTTAATATGAATAATTCTCAAATGCAAAAGCGCTGCAGTTAATTCATTGGCCACAAAGATCGTTTCATCTTCATTTTGAATTTCTCCGGTCACCCCAATATCAGCGTCTACCTCCTCCAAAATAGCCTGCATATCGTCTTGTACCTCTTCACAACCTAATAATCTTTTTGCTTCCCTCAAATCAACTACCTTTGTTCTTTTTAGATATTTCCCCAATTTTTGCGCATCCTGTTCCATTAGCTCCGCCACTCTTCGTGCAAAATTATAATCAACAGATTCTTTGGGCGCACGGTCATCATAAACTCGACGTCTGGTGCTTAAACTATGTCCTTTCAGACTCGAACTAACCTCGGGATCATCCAAAGTTAAAGATTTACTGGAATTTTTTTCCACAACAGTTATAGGAGAATTCATATAATTACGGCTCTGACCTATTATAGTGTTACTTAAGCCAAGACTTCCTTTTTCAGTATTTTTAGACGAAACTTTTTTGTTATGTTTTATCAGTGCTGATAACCATTGAATAAATGGCTTCGCATCGTCCTTAGTTACGTCGTTGATAAGCTTATTATTTGTAGCTGTTCCAGATGTTACTAACGACTCAAAAAAACTCCAGTTGGAACTGAAATATTGCCCCAAAACCCCCCGTCTCTGTACTCCTGGGCTTCCAGAATACGGAAATAATAAATCTCCTTTTTTGTTTTTTACCCATGTTTTCCAACTCACACAACTTTCAACATACGTTTTTATTGCCGATTCAATTAGGGTATGAGGACCATAAATACCACTAGCGTAAGTCTTATGTGACCTACCTTTAACATGTTGGACTTGCAGTCCATCTGAATTTATCTCTACATCATTTAAAACCTGTCGAGCTTGATTACTTGCTTGCACTCTTTCACTAGCAAAAAAACATTGCGCGGCAAAAATTTCCGCTTCTGATGGAGCTACCAAATGTCTATAGGTGAGTGACTTCATCAAGCTGATCACCATTCTCTTGTTAATTCCAATATGCTTGGGTAAACGAATATTAGTGATAATTTTATTTTTCTGCGAAGCTATGCCCAAACCAAACATCCGTTCAATAACGCTTTGACATGTATCTTTAGACAACACTTCACCTAAGTGGTGTTTGAACCCTGTAACAACCCTTTCAAACAACATACCATCATTAATTTTCAACACAGAGTTTAGAAGAACTCCATAAGCTTTTTGAGACAGCTCAACCTGTCTTATTACATCGTCTGTCAACGTCTTAACGTTACCAGCATACAAACGCCCCCCATCTAAAGGAGGGCAATCAACAGGATAAGACCTCATTAATGCTAACTGTGCTTGTATTTCAGGCTTACCAAGCAATAACTTTCTCTGTCTATCGTGTTCTAGTAATATCCACGCACATATTATTCTTAAAGACCTAATTAATTCAGTGTCAGTAAATCCTGTATCGAAATATGCCGACATTGACTGTCTTGGTGTACTTTCTGATGCTCTAGTTTTTATAGCTTTTGATAGGTAGCGCCAAAACCTTTCTTTGTTACAACTGTTAATCACATCATTAGCATCTATTGCATAATGCTTAATAACTTTTATGATAAAAATATTCGCTTGACGTATTGTTGATGCTCCTATTTTGCTGTTTCTCATATACTGGACAAATTCAAACAGCACGGAGCTTGGTACACACTGATCGTCGGTGTAATGGTGCTTTGATAGAAATTCAAAAAAATATACGACGTTTCTTACATAATTATATTGCGTACCCTTCGAATATTTTGAAAAAACTGGACTGCTTAGATATTCCATGAAAATTGCGCAAAGCACTGTGTTGTTTTCGTCAGGTACCCTAATGCAAATAGGAGTACCTCTTTCATCCTCAAAACTTAATTCTCGAATATACTTCGAAGGCTTATTATTATTTTTTTCATCTGATTGATGAGTATTACTGACAGAGATGGAAATGTAATCACTCATTTTATATACCTACATTAAATTTGCTACGAAAGTTTTGAGCAAAAAAAGTATTTGTAAGAGACAGCTCCTCGACAACTTTTAAGCGATTATTTAAAACTGCATCGTAGAAAACATAAACCTCAGTTGTCCTAGGGTTAGAATGTCCCATCCACTGTGTGACAAAAACTCTTGGGTCAAGTCCAACTTCAACACAAAAAGTAACCATATTTGTCGCATAACAAGCTCTTAGCAAGTGGTACGAACGCTCATCCCAACGTTTAAATTCACTTTCAGAAAGTGCACATGATGAGAGGAAGTTATTCTTACACTCCCTGAAAAGTTGTGATCCATAAGATTTATTAATTAAGGGCTTTCCATTTTTGTCGCAGATGATTGAGTCTGTTATATGCTTCGCTCTTCCCCAAATGAAGTTGTAAAGTGCTTCGGTTAATGGCAGTTCCAACCTTACAGTCCTTAACTTTTTTCCCTTCCCTCGAACTATCATCTCAATAGATTGAATTGTACGCTTGTCCTGTTTTGGTAACAGCTCGCGCAATTTACTAGCATTTAAATTTCCATATGAAACTAATTCACCAGATCTGAACCCACCGTAATACCCCAACTTTAAAGCTAACTCGTCTCGCTCTTTTAGAAAAGGATTTTTCGTCTTAATTGTTCCTAATACCGCGTCCTCAAAAGTATTTTTATTTAAATAAGTTCGATGAAGCTGCGTCGTCATGCCATTCATCATTGTTTCGGTGCTTATGTCATCTGCGTAACTGAACGAAAAGCAGGCTTTTCTATTCATAAAACCATTATCATAACAAAAAACATAAAAGCGATTGATAGCGGCGATGTGCCGAGTAATAGTCGCAGGTTTCAAACCTTTTTTTTGATTAAGATAACCATTCAAATATCCATTCATTTGAGCATCTGTAACAACTTTGTAGCTATCTGATCCTCCTAAACTCTGATTGAGCATGGAAAAAAATGACTTTAAATCATTTGCATACCCACGAGTAGTGTTTTCTGATGCGCTCTTAATCGCTTCCTTAAATAAAAACATACTAGGCTCAAAAAGAGGCACACCGTTTTTGCCAATTAAACAGTAAAAAGTTAATTTTCGAGCCCCATATTCGTAATTCCATACTCGTCTCACCAAAATCATAATTATCCTTTATCGCAATATGATGACACAGTATATAAAAAAAATTCTATGTCATCAAATAACTACTTAATATCAACATTCTAATAAATGCACATATCGCACTGAGCTAACTTTCTCATGCATGGGAAACAATAGCCTTGAGAAAAACTCTTTTTTGTCTTTTTACCGCAATGATTACAATTGATATGTCCACCAAACTCCA
>JQIA01001853.1_pt1 | contig 11370 bp, 8 predicted proteins | sample 811431 | NCBI WGS metagenome assembly JQIA01 (sample SAMN02998118, study PRJNA258478) | marine sediment metagenome | biome: marine; feature: seafloor; material: sediment; isolation source: oil-polluted sediment collected from 3 locations (0.5 km, 0.7 km and 0.9 km)... | place: USA: Gulf of Mexico ... | reverse complement strand
GAACAAAATCGACATCTCTTCGATCTGCAATTGGCTGTGCCATAGTTGTTGCTCCTCTCGCTTAATTGTTTAAAAATCAATATATTAAAATCTTTATTAGTTAGCTGGTCTCACACCCGAACAATGTTAATCGCCTGTCCGGAAAAATCCTGAATAATAAAATATTCACGGGTAGTTGTCAACCTTCAGTTTGAGTTGCCGGTCAGCTCGTCAGGGCAGGTTTCTACCGGTATAAAATCCATTCGATATTCCTTTACGACTGTCCGAATTTGATTCCGTTATATTTTGAGCTGTTGCGGTCATTATTTAAAAAACTTGTGCCCTGGATAGTTTCATATTATTATGCATTTTTTTTAAAGTTATTGTATTTGATGACTGTTTTCAGGAGGCATTGTGGCAGGAAAAATTAGACAAAACTGGTTTTTTTTAGTGCTTGCACTGATTTTTATTTTAACGGTACTTGATTTTCCCAAAGTGTTTTCTTCTGTCGGGCAGTTTTTAAAGAACCATCATGGCCCGGATATCGTTATTATTTTAATCTTCTTTTTCTCGGGTCTGACGCTTGATTCAGGCAAAATATTCTCCGGGATGAAGGAATATAATAGTATTCTTATTGCGCTTGGTATAATCTTTATTGCCGCGCCCTGTTTTGCCATTCTTTTTTCACTTTTATCGATTGATGCGGAGATTTTAACCGGCCTTTTCCTTGTCTCAGCCATGCCAACCACTCTTAGCAGTGGCATCGTTATGACCGGGAAAGCGGGTGGCAATATTGTAAATGCCCTGATGATTACAATCATTTCCGGTATTATTGCTGTATTTACAGTGCCGGTAACGCTTGAGCTTCTTCTGATGCTGACTGGAAACGCATCAGATATTTCGATAGATACATTTCGGGTTATTTTTAAAATCGGGGTATTTGTCCTTCTCCCTCTTTTTATCGGTATCGGCGTCCGGTACAATGCGAAAACATTTTTCCAAAAGCATGAAAAAGTCTTCTCCCTTTTTAATCAGTGGTTTGTTTTGAGTATTATATGGATGGCAGCCTCACAGGCCAGAGTGATTATTCTGGATAATTCAGGGAAACTTCCGCTGATTGTTGCCCTTGTGTTTGGTTATCATGCTGTTTTAACTGGCTTTGCATATTTGATGACACGTGTTTTTAAGCTTCGACCCGGTAAAAGGGAGAGTGTGATTTTTATGGGCGGGCAGAAAACACTGCCCCTTGCTATTATGCTTCAGATATCATTTTTTCCTCAATACCCTGTGGTTTTGGTGGTTTGCGTTCTTCATCATGCTGTTCATCTGATGATGGATAGTTTTATTGCCGGGAAGATGGAGAGGGATAAATTAGCAGTTAGGTATTAGGTATTAGGTGTTAGCAAAGGAATCGCTATGCTCAATCTATTGTAGAAATGATGCACCGAAGGTGCACCTCGGCTAAAGGCTTATACCCAATACCTAATACCTGGCTTGTTCTGTTACTATAGTTTTACAAGCCTTTTAATTGACAAATGCATGACTTCCGACTATCTATTTTAGATTCGTAATCGCATTCGAATTTTTTATGCAAACTATAAAGGCTTATTTCTATGAGTAAACCCTACGCTGTCATGTATAATCCCCTGACGTTTGAACTGATGGATTTCATTGGAACAAAGAACTATTCTGTCAATGACCTTCTTTCATTTTTGTCCGGTAAAGATGCGGAAAAATTAAGCGGGGATAACTATCTTGATTATCTTGATTTTGATCTTTCCAATGAAAGGATAGGCCTTATAGAGCTGATAGGGTTTGAAAATTATTCTACATATTATATAGCAAATCAGATTGCCAAAGCAGATCCGGCAATGAAGATTATTATCGTTGATGGTAAAAGGCGAAAAATAGACGATGTTATAAGAGAGGAAGGTAAAAAACCTGAGGCGGTCTTTATTACATCAATAAGCTCGACTTTTCCAACTGTAGTTGCTGCGACGGCGGTACTGAATCATGCAAAGATTCCGGTTATTATTGGTGGTATTCATGTCTCAACGAGCCATGATGATGTGTCTGTTTTTATAAAAAAGAATGTGCCAAATCCGGAGATTATTTCTGAAGTACGCGGGCCCGGAGACAAGGGCGTTATCGGCAGTATTATGAAGGATTTAAAAAGCGGTAGTTTGAAACCGGAATATAACGGCTCAACACCGGTTGAGAATGGCATTTGGGGCAATACCAACGTAGAAAGACTTCCCGATGTAGACCTTGAGTTTTTGAAGAATCTTCCGGTTATCGGTAATTATCTGGCAAAGGTTGCCAGAATTCAGGTTGCAACACCTTACCTGGGGTGTCCTTTTTCGTGCAGTTTTTGCTCAATATCGGCACTTTCAAACAATCAGAAACGGTTTACAGTAAGATCGTCTGAAGATTTTGTACGTGAAATAGAATCCCACCAAAAGACAGGACATATATTGAAAAGCCGGTTTTATATATTTCTTCCTGACAATATGCTCCTTGGCGGGAAAAGACTTGAAGAGCTTCTCGATTATATGATTGAGAAGAGAGTGAAAATTAACTACGGCGTGCAGATCTCAATCGACGTAGCGGATAATCCGGTGATACTTGAAAAACTTCGGCTTTCAGGAGCGTCGTTTCTCTTTATCGGGTTGGAATCACTGGATCTTCGGGATCTTGAGCATATTGAGAAAAATTCAGCAAAATTTATCAGAAAGAGTGGTCTCTCTGTTGAGGATTATTATACGGAAAAAATTAAGATCATCCAGAGTTACGGGCTTGTTGTTAATGGTGCCTTTATCTTCGGACTTCCTTACAATTATTTTAATTCACGCTTTGATAATTCCGGAACAAAAGTTGCTGATTTTTGTAACAGAAACAAAATCGGCATACAGGCAACCTGCCTGAATGATCTCCCCGGTTCAAGAAATTTTCAGGAGAGTCAGGCATCAGAAACCTACATGTATGGTAAACAGGGGACAACTGATTACCTTATTGCGCTCTGTAGTTCAGATCTTATTGAGACCAACAGGCCGATGCCGGAATCATTATACAAAAGTCCGCTTGTTGCCACTTATATGGCCTATGCAGCCACGCAACGCGTCGGTAATTACAAAAGCATTCTAAAAGGTGCTGCCTACAGTGCCGTTAAATCCTGGCAGTATCCAAGTGCCAACGGCAGGGATAGTCTGATTCAGAGATGTTTAGATGTTCTTTGTGCTATTGGGCCACAGCTTACCGCCAGTGTCTACAAAATCCAGATTGAAGGGGTTGTCTATTCAAAAAATGGCCGCAGAGGCTTATTTGAAAGATTATATGATAATGAGAAAGATCCTTTTGTTCTGAAGACATTTAAATCATTTATGATGCGGTTAAAGCGGATGTAGTTTTTTTTTGTTTTAATCCCAACCTTCTTGACTATCTGCTTACTTTTCAATAGAATTGAACAATAATTATAAATACTTCTGGTCTTTTTTTTGACAGAAGTATTTCCAGTCGCAAGCGATTCCTCACATTACGTAATACGATATCAGGTGCAAATGACAGATTTAGTCAGCGAAATAGATAAAAACAGAAACCTGTTTATATCCCATAATATCGCAAGACTGCGGGAGCTGATACGCTACCTTTCTGAGGATAAATTTAACCTTTTTCAGACAATTCCCTTCCTCCTTCATGTTAATCTGCCGGGGCATCCGGGATATATCGATACTCGTGAGAAATTCTGTGGCATAAACCGGTTTGAACAATCCGGCTTTTTTCAGTTTGCGGTAGATAAATTTGGTTTAAGCTCTTTTGTTGTTGCGAAAATGTCACAGCAGGCCCAGGTGATTCAGGGTGTATATCTCATGGGCAGTGTCGGCACATTAACCCAGAGTGACAAATCTGATTTTGATTACTGGCTGGTGGTCGAGCAGGATAAAATAAGCAATTCAGAAATGGCCCTACTGAAAGAAAAGTTATATGCCATTGAAAAGTGGTGCTTTGAATCATACCGTCAGGAAGTGACATTTTTTATAATGGATGCCAGCCAACTGCGGGCAAATAATTTTTCAATTGTTGATAGTGAAAGTTCGGGGTCGGCGCAGAAGACACTTTTAAAAGAAGAATTTTACCGGACTTTTATTGTTATCGCGGGCAGGATACCCCTTTGGGCGGTTTTACCGGCTGGTATTAAAGATGACGATTATAATACCGTTTTGGAAACGCTTGAAGATATGGCTGAAAAAGATTTCCTTGATACGGGAAACCTTGCACGAATAAACCCTGATGAGTGTTTAGGGGCTGTTTTATGGCAGGTCTACAAGGCACGAAATGATCCTGTAAAAGCCCTCATAAAGGCAACGCTGACAGCCCATTATTTTTTTAATCATTCAAGACAGGATGCTGTTATCTGCAATATTCTTAAAGAACGATATGCCATGTCAAGAATCGGTGAGCATCTTTCAGACCCTTATACAATCGTTTTTGAGATTGTCGAAAAATTTTATGATGACATTGAAGACCATGCAGGTCTTATGCTGATGCGCAAGTGTATACTGCTTCGCCTTTTGGGCTACCCGCTAACCTCGTTCCCGGACATGTCAACGCCTAAGGGGGAGCTTTTTGTTCAACTGGCGGGGAAGTGGCATTATGACCTTGATGCGCTGAATCATTTGAAACAATTTTATACATGGCCTGAAGTTGACAAGTGTGCTTTTGAGGCGATTGTTTTTGATAAACTGTCATTTATATATGAACTTATTCTGAGAAGTTCTGATGCCTTAAAAAAAATAAATATGGAAGAGGGCGATCTGGTTATTCTTGTGAATAGAACTGCCTCTTTTCGTCAGAAAATTAAAGGTAAGATTCCGGATTGTTCAGCCTTTTTACGGAAAAGAAAGAAAAAACTTCACCTTTGCGTGGAAAAGAAGCAGGCGGGAGAGAGCAACGATGTATGGTCTATCTTTGAAGGCGATAAAATTTGTACCGGTGATCCGGTGAGTGCGCCTATCCACAGGGCAGGTAATTTTACAGCCGCTGCAGGGTGGCTTATTGTGAACAGAATGTTTACCGGCGATTATGCCAATATTAAAATTAGTGACTGTGAGATTGAAGGTGCTGCATATGAGACTGCTTTTATAGAAATGGCAGATTTTTTCAGCAATATTTTTCCAAGGCCTGATGTTGTCTTTGAAACAGCAAGGCAGCCTGAAAAGATTCTGTTCTATCTGAACATGGACGTTGAGGGTGACATTTTGGGGATAAACGGTGCAGAATATCTACTGATGAATTCATGGGGTGAGTTTTATCTTGGGCGTATAGATTTATCATTTCTTGAAAGCATTGAGCAAAAATGTTATAAATTAGCTGAAACAATATTTCGTCTACTTAAAAAAAAATCCGGATCGGGACACAATTTTTATATCTGCCAGGGGGCTGATAGTCATGCAAAGTCAATGACTGAACATGTTAAAAAATGTTTATCAGAAATTATTCAGGCTGTTCATGAACCCCGGAATGAAAAGAATGATGAAAAGACCGAATCGGCATCCGTGACAAAACGTAAACCATTTTTAGATCTTCTTTAACGGAGAGAGATGAAAACAGATTCAATACTTCTTGTTGATGACAATGCTTTTGCATTAAAAGAGCTTGTGAATATTCTGAAATATATCGGTTATAAAAACCTGACCAGTCTTGAGGATGTTAGTAACGTTTTAGATACAGTCGTGTCGGAGGCGGTGGTATGCATTATTTCGGCATTGGAAATGGACGATATCTCAGGTCTGAAGTTTTTAAGAATGATAAGGGATGATGATCGATTCATAACATTACCTTTTTATTTAACGGATTCAGCCTTTACAAAAGAAACGGTTATTAAAGCAGGTCTTGCAGGTGCAACCGGTCTGATTGTAACGCCTTATGATAAAGAAAATCTGGAAGCCAAACTTGAAGCCATTTCGTTAATTGCTGACGACCCTTCTTTTATTGAAGAGACCGAGAATCTCAGTAAAGGGATAACACTTCTTGAGGAAGGTAATTATGAGGAAGCGATAGACGCTCTGGACGATGTCGTCAATTCAGATGAGACGGCAGAATATTATTATAACATCGGGTATATCAAAACCCTTGAAGAAAAATATGGTGAAGCAATTCCGGCATTTCAGAAAGCGACTCAGCTCGATAGTCTTTTTGGCAAGGCATTTGAAGGGCTGGGAAGAGCTTATAATGCCCTTGGTCAAACAGAAGAAGCTGAAAAATATATGCAGAAGGCTGCTGAAATATATCTGGATAAGGATAAGATTGAAGAGGCGGAGTTTATTCTGAATGATATTCTGGCGATCAGTCAGGATTCCGTTAATATTTTTAACAGTCTTGGGGTATTGTATCGTAAGAAAGGAGAATTTGAAGCCTCCATGAAACAATACAAAAAAGCGCTGAAAGTTCATCCTGAAGAGATCTATATTCTTTATAATGTCGGCAGGCTTTACATCGATATGAAGGAGCCGGAGAGTGCGGTTGAGTATTTTGAAAAGGCCATTGAACTTGAGCCCGACTTTAAAGAAGCAAAAGAGGTTCTTGATGCCATAAGGTTAGGGACGCTTTAAAAGAATGTTTAAGCAAACAGCCTCTTCCATCTTACCGGAAAAGGCTGTTTTTTATATCAGCAGTTTATACAAAAATCAGAAAGATTTCGTTACTGTTAAAACAGTTTTTATTCCCTCAGTCTCATCTTCAGCACCAAATTCTGCAAGTGATCTAAGATTTATCTGAAATAATGATGGCGGTAACCAGAAGAGGTTTACTTCAGCACCAAGGGCATAAACGGTACCTGTTTCATATGGATTCGGGCCATCATCTTCACCTAACTGCCAGAAACCGTAACCACAGATCCCGGGTCTGATAAGAAGGCCTTTTGCAAGTGGGATCTCTTTACCAATGCCGAAGTCTGCTATAAATTCAGGGGCATGTTCATAGTCCGTTTTATCCTGCTTACCATAGATAAGTGTTCGTGTGAGAATGGAGGCTGAAAGGCTTTTCTGAGTATCAAAAAACCAGGTGCCGCCCAATGACAACATACTGCTCCAGTAATCGTTGCCCGGAGAAGAGGGCTCTGAAGCATTGAATTCACCTGTTGGCAGATTAAAACCAAGGCCAAAGGCAGCATCATACTGACTTCCATGCCACCCAAGAATAATCGGTTCGATATAAATGTCTCCAAGGCCAATATTGCTGTCTATGGATGCACCAGCTTTAAAATCGGTGGCAACAATTGGAATGATTGCACTGAATCCGTAATCAGCACCGAGGAATTTTATTTTGGTGATTTTGATTAGCCTATGTGCCTGGGCAAAAACAGTAAGGTCAAGGTCGAGAGGGGCTTTGTTGCCACTTTTATCCTTCAGGCAATCAGATTCATAAAAAATATTAAATGTCCGCCAGTGGAAACCAGCAGGTGGAACGGATGCGGCTAAAACCCCTTCAGATCCGGGTGTGTATCCTTTGCCTGTGGCAAAAGCAGATTGAGCAACAAATCCTGTAATCAGGAGCAGAATACTAATGGTAATAAAAGCGCGATTCATTTTTCTCATTTTTCCCCCATGTTAAATGTGTTCTGTATTAAAAAAAATGCTAAGTCCGGCCGATGAATTACCCTTAGAACATGCGCAATATATTTTATATTGTATGGCGCTTTGTACTAATTCAATCAAATAAATGCCGGAATTGTGGTTTGTTTCTATATGTAGAAACAGGTGCTGAATAGCACAGGGGAATTAAAAATACAACGTTGATGAAAGGTCTTTAAAAACCATGCTTTTTCTTGATCTGATTAAAGGTGCCGTCTTTTTTCATATTTTTCAGTTCACGGTTAAAGTCGCTGATAATCTGTTTTGCATCGGTAATTTTTTTTGAAATCGCGATATGAAGCAGATTTGACACCAGTGGCGGGTCAATTTTTTTAAAGAGATGTTTCCGGTCAGAAAATTTATTGTTAAGAAGATACGTAATTACTTTTTCGGAGGCAATGATAATATCTATTTTTTTCCGTAAAAGAAGGTTGATATTCACTTCGGTTGAGTACGATTGATATTTGTTTAGATACGTTGCATTATTGAACTCTTCTGTATAATGATAACCCAGCACCTGGCCGATTTTATAGTGTGACAGATCCTGCAGGTTTTTATATTGTATTGTCTGGTCTTTTCGGGTGAAAAATGTCATTCTGCTCTCCTCAAGAGGGGATGAATATTCAAAAAACTTTGCGCGCTCTTCATTGTAAAATATACCTAAAGCACCATCATATGTCCCTTTTTTTGACAATTCCAGAGCTCTGTTCCATGGCATGTATTCAGTCTTATAGTCATAGCCTGCCCGTTTAAATGCCTCTCGGGTTAACGCTGTCAGGTAGCCTTCATCCTCAAGGTCCGGGCCGTAAAATGGCGCCCATTGCAGGGTTGCGAGAACGATTGTCTTGTTTTTGGCAAACGCCTGAGGCATAACACCGGCAATCAGCATCAGGATGATCAATAATACTATTTTTATTTTTGAAGCCATAGGTAGCCATTCTCTGAGCAATAAATTTTCAGGTCAATTTTAATGGGACAATAAACATTTTAACAGTATCTCAACAAGATTACAATACAGCTCAGATATGGGACTGTAAAAACAAAAATATTCATGTACAACGATAAAATCTTAAGTTATTATTAAAAACAATCAGTAATTCAGATTTGACAATTGATTTATCGCAAACAAATATCGCAAAGTATCTAAACTCGCTAAGAATACCAACTCAGGGTGGTCCATGGTAAAACCATGTATACTGATTTTTATTACACTGCTTTTTATCCGGCCTGCCGCCATTGGTGAGACTTACTCGCCATCGAATAAAAATACGTTTATTATTGGTGTGGAGGATATTAACTATTTTCCGATGTACGGGCTTAAGAATGGCGAATATGCAGGGTATGCCAGGGAGTTGCTGGATGCATTTGCAAGTGATAAAGGGTATTCTTTCACATACAAATCCCTGCCTATTTTGAGATTGTATAATGATTTTTTGAATAACCGTACAGTCGATTTTAAATATCCTGATAATACATTCTGGAAGCAGGATTTAAAAGCCGGAAAGGATGTCACTTATAGTGATTCTGTTGTCGACTATATTGATGGTGTTATGGTTTTACCTTCACATAAAGGGCAGGGAATCAAGCGATTTAAAAGGCTGGGGTCGGTTATTGGCTTTACACCATGGGAGTACCTTGATGATATTAAGGCCGGGAATATCAAGCATGATACAGCCCCTCATTATCAGTGCATTATCAAAATGGCGCTTGCAGGAAGAGTTGACGGCGCTTATACTTGTGTTTCTGTGATGAACTTTCAGCTTGAACAGTTAAATAAAAAGGGGGCGCTTGTTTTTGATCCGTTTCTTCCACATACAAAAAGCAGTTATCTGCTCTCTTCCGTAAAGTACCCACAGGTGATTCAGCAGTTTTCAAACTGGCTTGTTTTGAGGCAGGCATTTGTTGAAGGGCTCAGGGAAAAATATAAGGTCGGAGTTGAATAGCCTGAACAAACCTTAATACTTTAATAAATCCTATGGTTATGTTATTATATCAGAATAGAACTTGGCATGGATGGACATCGCTCCTCCGATTCAGAAATCACCATGTAATATCCGAAATAATCACGTTTAACGTTTAAGCTCTGGTACACATCTGTTTGTTATAAAATTTTTAAGGACAATTTATTAGGTTTATTGAATATAAATGGCTAAATCGCTCAACTATAAAGTGACAACAGTCTTTTTTCTAATATGGCTGTTATTGAATATAACGGGTGACGCTTTTGCAGATAGGGAAATGCTGATTATTGGAGCAACAGAATGGGCCCCCTATACATCAGAAGATCTGGCCGGTGGTGGGTTTTTAACAGAGATTTGTACAACGGCTTTAGCTCGGGCAGGTTATGGGTCCAAGGTTAAATTTGTGCCCTGGAAAAGGGCCGTTAAAATGACAAAGAAGGGCGTATTTCAGTGTCTTATCGGGGCATCCTATACAGAGGAACGAGCTGCTTTTTTTTTATATCCGGACTATAGCTGGAAAACGTCCGTCCATTTTTTCGCAAAAAAAGGGCATAAATTCAAATATGAAAAGATAAAAGATCTTTGTTTTACAAGGCTTGGAATACTTATGGGCTCTTTTTATGTGGACAGATTTAAAAAATACAAATGTTTCACCATAGATACAGTTCCAAACGTGCATCAGAATATCCGAAAGCTTTCGGCAGGCAGACTCGATCTTTTTATCGACACCGCGGACTCCGTACAATTTTATATTACGAACAATATGCCTGAGCTTACCGGAAGAATAGAGCCCTTGTTACCGCCGTTGGAAACAGACAAAATATATCTTGTTATATCGAAGAAAGTTAAATCACATAAAGAGATTCAGAAAAAATTTGATGCGGGTATCCGGTTAATGCAAGCCGATGGAACCTATGATGAATTATTAAAAAAACATGGGAAACAATAAATTACTTTTGTAGAAAAAATTATGAATAAACTATCTTCAAATATAGATAACCCGTTCGATTCCGGTATTGATGATAATGAAATTGACCCCGGTGATTTGATCTTTTTGTTTAAATACAGAGCTATTCATTTGTGTACGCTTATTTTCATCATCACAACGCCCATATATTCGGCGATATATTTATTTATGGGGTTAAAGCTACTTTTTCTTTTAATGTTAATTTCCCTGTTGTTGTGTATCGGTAATATTATCTTTTTACGAAAAACAAAAAATGCTCTTGCAGCATCCCATGTGTTTGCGGCAATTTTTATTTTTCAGGTTCTGGTTGAATGCCTCAGGACCGGTGGCTTTTTAAGCCCGGGGATTATGTGGCTGCTTATTCTCCCGGTTGGGGCCGGTTTTGCGATAAGTTTTCGGGCAAGTATTTTTTATGGGATTATTGCAGGCAGTATTACTGTTGTCCTTTTTTTTCTTAATTCGCAGCAGTTAAATTATGACTCTGTTATTCCGGGAATCTATCTGACAGCTTATCATTTGCTGCATATGATGACACTTCTTATCGTAATCGTTATTCTGGTATACGGATTTCAGAAAGCGTATTCAAGGACTTTGCACAATCTGTTTGACTCAGAAAAAAAGTCACGGGATATTTCAATACAGAATAAAAAAAACAGTCTGATAAAAAGTCAGTTTCTGGCAAATATGAGCCATGAAATAAGAACCCCAATGAATGGCATCATAGCCATGCTACACATGCTGCTTGATACGGCGCTCGATGCGGAACAGCGCAAATACTCAAATGTTGTTTATAATAGTGCCAATTCATTATTGACGATTTTAAATGATATTCTTG
>JQIA01001852.1_pt1 | contig 11374 bp, 9 predicted proteins | sample 811431 | NCBI WGS metagenome assembly JQIA01 (sample SAMN02998118, study PRJNA258478) | marine sediment metagenome | biome: marine; feature: seafloor; material: sediment; isolation source: oil-polluted sediment collected from 3 locations (0.5 km, 0.7 km and 0.9 km)... | place: USA: Gulf of Mexico ... | reverse complement strand
TCAGAATCAGAATCAGAATCATTGTCGCTACCAGTACAACTGAAATCAGCCATTAAAAGCTGGTCCACTTTCAATCCATTTAGGTCACAAATAATATCCTTGGCTTCCAAGGGTAACTCTTCTTTTATCGGAGTCAGTATTCCTTTGGCTAACTGCTCCGGAAGTGTTTTGATTTTCTCAAACGAGAAAAGTGCTTGTGCAAATAGTCGGCGACCTCTGCAACTATTCATTACCTTTTTTATCACCCAATCTAGTGGTGACTTGTCAAATTTACTCGCTACCCAGTCGACTATGGATAACAGGCAAGTCACTATTGCTCCCCATCCTGCGGCAGCAAGTCCGCTGGCACAGAAACCCAAACGGGCGATTTTGACAATTTCCGAAACGGTACCGACTATCTTCGTTACCATTCTGGCGCTTGAAGCCAAATCCGCCATGGTTTTTTCGTAGCCAGCTACAAATTTTTCAAATTTGCCTTCAATATTTTTAACAATACTCTCGGTTAGCTTATCTATGTATAACTTAACCTTGGCGACTTCTTCTGTGAGCTGTTCCAGGCCACCGGTTACTTTCTCTTCCATGAATTTGGAAAAACCCGATTCAATGCAGTTTGCAATTACTGTAGTAGTTTTACTAAGAACAATTTTTCCGAGCTGAACAAATATTTTGCCTAATATTTTTGCTGCTGCTTTACCTAAAGATGACCCGCTGCCTGTTTTAAAATTTGTGTTTTTAAACGCGCTCTTTATTTTTTTTCTGATCTTTTCGTAGGCTTTGGCCACTTTCACATACAAACCACCCATACGATTGCGCAAGATTCCAAATATCAGTGCGATATCACCAACATGGGTGTTACCTGACCAAAACATAGCCTGTTCGAGTGTTGCCTTGTTGCCCAACAGTACTTTGCTTCCTTTGGGCTTATTGCGCTCAACACCGAGCGATGCTTTCATCCAGTCAATGGACTCGATGGCACGGCCCTGGAAATGTATTTTGTCGCGAATCTTATTTGGGAAGTTCTTGTTCAGCTGACCTTTCAGGCTTGCGGAAGTGGCTGATTTCCCTTTGCCTTTTCGTAGTGTGTTCCAAGCATTTAAATCGAAATGGTCTTTGCTCGGGAGCGACTTCCGCCGTACAATCGCCGCTTTCCGCGACCTTTCAGTGGGCTGTAGCTTTGTCTGTTGTTTATGCAGTGGTCGTTTGCAAGCCGCCTTTTTCTGTTTAGGTGTTGCCTTCAGGCATCCTATAATCTTCTTTATCTTGGTGTTGGCCGATTTGAAATCAGCAGGTGGGCTAGCCGGCGTCTTCAATGCAGCGGCAAGTGTCACGGGATCAGGCGCGAGAAAATACGTCCAAATCCCGCTGTTTACGTTGTCAGGTGCGATACACCAGCGGCCTTTTACTCCACCCGGTGAATAGTCGTTGTTAGGACCAATATGCAGGCGTATGTTATTTACCGGCCAGTCACCGCTCTTTTTGTTGGGATCCCACTTATCAGGGATTTTTGCCAGACGGGCCTTCGGCATCAGCTTGGGGTTACCATATCTCCAGATGTTTTGCCCACCAGCCTTAGCCTTCGCTTTGGAGCGAACCAGATCAAGACCCTTGAAATAGTTTTCAATTTGTTCAACACCGCCCTTTCTGGCAGCCATATTGTGCCCGGGTTTCATGTCTGCTATCTGGATACCAGTAATTGCCGGAATAGGGCCGACCATATTACCGCTCACTATTGTTGGCGCTCGTGAGTGGCTATTGACTTGTCGTCTGCCAGCAAGGCGTTTGGTACAACTTGAAGATGAACTCGTATTAAAGTTTCTCAGACTGGTGACAGTATTTGGGTCCGTTTTTGGTACGGTTTTTTTTGCTGGCTTATCACAATCGAGCTCGATACCTGGTACCTTGTTGTTGTTGTCTGATACATAGAGGTCCGCGAAGCCACATATCCCGCACCCGGTACCGCAGGCATTTGCGTTAGGTATCATGACTTCAGTCAAGACTTTCTTCTCAACTGTGGAATTAGCCTTAGCCAGTGCCGTCGCTGCGGCATTATGTTTGGACGAGTTTACAGCCTGTGGACATCTCGGATTTGATGCGCCAGGTAAAGTAAACTGCGCAGGTAGCCAGAATGGATTGGACTTTCGCCTGACTATTTCCCCCGAACTCTTGCTGATCCTGCGAGCCATGACGGCATCACTTGTCGGGCCGATCGGTCCCGGAGATGTCTGCTGCAGCACATGCGCTAGTTCATGCGCCATCGTAAAACTGGGCGTATCGGGTTCCGACCCATTCAGCCAGATATGGTTCTGATAGGTAAAGGCGCGGGCCGAGATGCTTTGGTTGAGGGTATTAGCCTCTGACCCACTATGGACACGCACGTCCGACAGATCGCGGCCCATACGGGGCTCGAAAAAACTCCGACTTTGTTCAGATAGAGCTGAGCCGCCACTGGTCAGTTGGGTCGAGGATGCTGCGATGTGCTCGCTACCATCACCTGGGGCTGCCCGCATTCTTGGCTTTTGCTCATCGTCCTGGGTGAGGTTGGGCGTTTCGGGGGGAGCACGCTGGACCTCTTCTGGTTTTCCATGGCAGGTAGTGCAGGCTCGTTGAACCGTCGGACCGGCGGCACTAGCGGGCGCTGGTTCGCGCATCGCCATCACTTTGCTGGCGATAGTGTCGGCTTCGCGCTCATAGGGGTCGTTCACTGGTCCGACCTCGAGCCGTGGCTGCACGGGCATTTGATCTTTGTTCTCTTCTCCAGTACAGGTGGTGCATTTGCGCTGTACCGCTGGCACTAGCGACAGCGACGTCAACAGGCGTTGTGGTGCCTCCTGTGTGTTTGACCTGGGTTCGGCCTTGCGCTGAACAGGGGGCGTGGCGGCATGGGTAGGCGGAGCGCTGGCGTGGGCGGTTACGGCCATCAGCTGCCCCTCTTAAGGGAGGTCGCTATACGCTGCCCCGCGACTTGCCCAATGGCAGCAGGTCCTGGGTAAGGTTGCTGGGGCAGTGATAATTTTAGCCGTTCTATATTTGTACCAGCCGGTACTCGAGGGTCGGCTGCTAGCTGGGCGGCTAGCGCTTCACGCAGCGCGGAGGCCAGCACATTCGCTTCGGCGTGGGTAGCACCGGTGACGCGTAACGTGTCGATGTTTAGTGTGATCTTGGGTGTAGGCTTCATTGCATCCACCCCGCCTGTTCTGCATCGGTGATGCTTCGGCCCGCTTTATGGTATTCCAGCCGCGCGGCCTGAAGAATTTCAATCATCGTTACCGGTGAGCCACGGTCTGCGGCCAGAAACGAAGCACTGAGGGCAATGTTGCGGATTGAGCCGCCTGCTACGTTGAGTTGCGCAAGCCGATTGTAGTCGAGTGTTTCCAGTGGCATCTGCCGCGGGAACACCCGTTGCCAGATTGCTTGTCGCTCGGAGTGGTTGGGAAAGCGGAATTCGACGCCAAAGCGGATGCGGCGCAGGAACGCCTCGTCGATATTGTCGCGCATGTTGGTGGTCAGGATGCACAAACCACGATAGGCCTCGAGCCGCTGGAGCAGGTAGCTTACTTCGATATTTGCATGACGGTCGTGGCTATCCTTGACTTCTGATCGACGTCCGAATAGCGCATCGGCCTCATCGAATTGTAGAATTACGCCGCCATCTTCTGCGGTGTCGAAGACCCGGCGTAGGTTTTTTTCCGTCTCACCCACCCATTTTGATACCAGTGCTGACAGATCAACCTTGTAGACATCAAGGTTGAGTGCGTTGCCGATCGCTTCGCCCGCCATCGACTTGCCAGCACCCGAGGGGCCGGAGAAGAGTGCACTAATACCGAGGCCCTTGTTCTGAAGCCGTAGCGCAAAGCCCCATTCTTCATAGACCTGCGCACGGTTGCGGACCTGTGCGACGATACTGCTCAACACTTCCTTTTGCTGCTCTGGCAGAACAAGGTCATCCCAGGCTACTGGGGCGTCGATGCGTTGGGCCAGGTCGTCCATTCTTGGGCGCGCTGCCTGGCGGCAGGCAGACCAGGCTCGTTCCGCAAGTTTTGTTTCAGAAATATCGCTTTCAGCGTCATCCTGCCCTTTTAGTTCAAGGGCAATCGCGTTGGCCATTTCTGGCGCCACGCGAAAAGTGGCGGCTATGTGCGGCAACGCGCCGTTTATTTTTTGACCTAGATCACCCAGCGCCGTTTGCCAGACCGACAACTGCTCGGTAGCGAGCAGTAACGGCATTTCAAGTCGCAGGGCCATGCGCTGGCCAACTCGCAGTGCTTCGGTTGAAGCGATGGCGAGGGGCCCACGATAGTTTTCGGCAAAAAGTTGTGCGGTTCGCGTTTCGGTGTTGTCATCGCAGACTAGCACGACGCGTGCGTTGAGTAGGATCATGTCGCGGGCAAGATCGGTGCAAAAGGCCAATAGGTCTGAAGTCATCGTGGGTAGCAGTTGGGTGCCGAGGGCATAGGCCTCCTGGCCTGATTCCGCACAGGCCCCGGCGAATGCGGCAAGCTTGCCATCGGGGTCGGGCCCAACCAGGTGTAGTACCGGATTTTGTGGAATGCGAAAACGGGTCGCGATCTCTTTTGCTAGCGCACTACGGTTGGGTGCACTATCGGTGGGTGGGTCGAGGCGACGTAGTGTCTGCGCAATGGTTTCATCAAGTGTCGGTGCGCCGAGCATCCAGAACAATACCGGGTCAGCCAGCCGCAGGCGTCGCGTTACGATAGGCCCCTGTCCTTCAGTGTGGATTAGTCTGGCCTGGCGAAGCGGCGCATCGGCACCCAGAGCCGCCCAATGGGCGTCGGGCAGTCGTGCGAGGGCGAGTCCCACGGTGGGTAAGTTAACCACGGAAGTATCAGTTAATTTTTCGATAAGGATTTGGGCTTCGGGTTCGAGACTGACGTAGGCGCAGAGCAATAAAATGTTGCGAGAAAAGGGGTCGAGCTTAAAAATTTCTGCCGCTTCGTCGGCCTTTGTCGGCAGTAGTTTGGTTGCAGTTTGGGGGCCATGCTCCAGCCAGGCGTGGACTGCATCAAACGCTTCGGATAAGGGATAGTAACCAGTAGCGTGGTTCACAGGCTTAGCTCCGGGCCGGTAATCTGGCCCAGCGTTGGGCTGTTTTGCGTGGTGTCTAGCGTGACCGGGCTGATCAGTCCGTCCACATCGGCGCGGACCAGATAATCGCCGCGGGGTAGATTAGTGAAGTTGAATGTTAGTGTTGTGGCCGATGGACCAATTTCAACAGCCGCGCGACCGGGCAAAGCAAGGTGTGCGGACATTGCTGGATTACGGGAATCGAGCAATAGGCGTACGGCCTGGCTTGAGCCGATAGTGGGGCTGAAGTTAACGTTGACCGAACCTGTGACCGTTGTTCCACCCCCCGGAGCAGTGACCGTACCAAGGGTAATCGCCGGGTTCAGTGCAAAAGCCAATGCGTTTGAGCGCGGGCGTAGATGATCGGGCTGATCTGCGCGCATCTTGGGTGCGATGGCCTGAATCCGATGAACGCCAATATTGAGTTCTGTTGCACCAAAGGCCGCCGCCAGAGGCACTTGCAGGGCATCTGGCGTCTGCACTACCTCGGTCATCACTAGTTCGACACCGTCCACCTCGAGGACCAGGCCTGGGCGCCCTAAACCCTTGCCCCGAATGTGTAGAATCCCGCCCCAGACGGGTGCTAACGTATTATCCGGCGCAGAACCGGCTTGATCCAGGCGCAATTCAGCCACTGGCGAGACCCACAGCCCGGGTTGCGCGACGGGTACTGGTACTGCTGGCACGTTAGAGGTCTCCAATATCACGTGGCTTACTTCGTAAGTGAGCGACAGCGCGTAGGGGACTTGATAAAAAATTGACCAGACCTTGGAAAAATCATCGAGCGTCATTAGCTGTCGACTTACCCGTAATTGGGCTAACGCTTCGACAAGATCGCTGTCTTCGATCTCGTCATTGTCGTCAATGGCGGCGCTAATGGTTGATTTGCTGAAGACCGGTTGAAACTCCAGTGCGAGCATGACGTTGCCCAGCATCAGATCAGGTTCGAATTTTTCATGGTCGCCATAAAAGCTTAGAACATAGTGCAAATTGAGTGCGAGCTGGCTGGGCTGGCGCGTATTGCCGTGTATGTCACGTGTGGGTAGGTGTTCGTTGGCCTGAGTGACGTTAGGCTCGACACGGTAGAGATGTATATTGACTAGTGGTTTACCTTCCTCGGCCAATTTGGCTGTTGGCGTGCCCAGCCGCACCTTGGCCATTGGCACAGCTGCATTGGCCGCGGAAAGGACACGGCGAAGAAAGGCAGCGCTGACAGTGGATATAGCCAGTGTATTGCTCATTTCCGTTTCGCCCCATCCAGAAAATCATCAAGGCTGATGCTACGAGACGGTGCATCGTGATGGATTGGGATTGGAGCTGGCGGCGGTGTGGCAACTATCTCTATGGTGCCGATATGCACTTCAACTGCAGCGGTTTCGGTGGTGGGTTTGGCGACGTTCGGAGTCGATGCGGGAGCCTGGGTTTGCGGCCATGGAGATTGAGCTTCGAGCTCCAGTAGGGGTGGAGGGGCCTTTTCTGAAATCGGTGTTGGTGTTGGTGTTGGCGAGGCCCGCTCTTTGGTATTGGTTATAACAGGTATTTGCGGCACATCGGTAACGGACAGGTGTGTTTCGGTGTTGGGCAGAGCACTGGCGCCGGAGGAATGCGCGCGTGCAGGCCTCGTTTGCTCTGTTGCGCCGGAAACTGCGGGCTTTGCCTTCGTTAAAGGAGGCGCCGGTGTTTGCGTGGATTGCGGGAGGGCGGGTGTTTGCGCTGGTGGTGTGTTGGGCGTCGCTCCGGCCATTCGACGATTGACGCGTGGAGCAGTAAGGGGTCTTGTAGGCGTGACGGCTGCGGGTGGTGGTGATATAGCGCGGGTCGATGATGGCAGGGTGGTGGGTGCTACAACTGCCGGTGCAATCACTGCGGAAGAAGAAGGGGGTAGAGCCTTCTCAACAGGCATGGCAGCAGCAGATACGGGCTCTTGTCGTGACGGAGGTGTCATCGGGGAGGGGGTAGTAGAGATAGACAAATCAGTCGCAAAGGTAGAACGGGCTGAAGACAAAGGAGTCGCTGTGTCAACCGCAAGGGGGGGGGTGACTGGGCTGGAGGTTTGAGGTAGAAGCTCAAGACTGTCTGGAGCTGGGCCGGTCGGCAGGTCCTCGTAGGGCGCGGGGCGGCGGGGTTTCAACCGGGGCAGGGTGGAGCCCCGTCCCTTAGCGACAAGGTGGTTCAGGAACCCACTCATGTCAGCGCCTCGGAGAGGTAATAGGCTCGGCGACTCTCCGGTAGGGCAAGAATGTCATGTTCGGACCAGTGGAACACCCGCGCTATATCGCTTACTTCGCGGAGGATCTGCTGTGCATGTTGGCGTAACTCTACCGCGGTGTAATGGACAGGGTCGAAGGCTATGCTGTGTTCGGTTCCACACTCTGGGCACTGAGTATTGAGCCAGATGTCTGCAGTGGGGTCGAGCTCCTCTAACGCCTTTGCCAAGGCTTCCGTAGAGACGTTAGCGATTTCGTCTTCGCAGACCCGTTCCGCCAGTAGTTCAGCCGCCTGGGGGATGTTAGGTAAGGTCTCGACCGCAAGAAGATCGGAGAGGCGCACGGGGCGAATCATTAATTCTTGTTCTTCGATAACTACTGCCCGCGCATTGGGGTTAATCGGCGCGGTGTCCGGCCCGAGTCCAAGATCCTCGGGCATCACGGTTAGCTCAAAGTGGGCGCCACAGTCTGTGCACGCCGGTTCTGACCGTAGCGGTGGGGCTGCAATTTGTGCGCGGATCAGCATAACCAGCTGGTCGCGGGTGCCGACCGGCTGGTCCAGGAGGTCATCCCGGGTCGCGTGTGGAAACGCTGCCTGTAACAGTGAAAGCGACCATTGCCCAGCCGATAGCTGCATCGCGCACTCTGCCAAGCTAATCAGTGCTTCCGGATTTAGCCTAGCGGGGATTCCAAGGGGCATCGTTAGGCCGGAACCTCAAAGCTGGGTTCGCTCGGTTCGGCGATATCTTCGTCGCGCTCCCATCCCTCGTTTTCCAGCTTTAATGACTGGATAGCTATTGCACTAGCCGAAGCATCCAGATCTGGGAAAGCGCTGAACTCGGACGGCCAGCAGCGATAGAGTTTGTAGGCAATTGCCAACTGCCCCGCCTCGTTGTATATCTCCAGAATAAGATCCTTACGAAAATCCTTGAGCGATGCCTCGGACCCGAGGCCAGCGCCAAAATTCCAAACCTTGTTAGCCCATTGTTCGAACTGTTTAGAATGGGTGACTCCACGTTCCAGCGTAATCGCTTCGTATTCAGTTTGGCCTGGAGACTTACGGCTTGTTGAGGGATCGCCGCCTTCACGATGCTTAACCACCTCGGTTGAGCGTTTAAGGCCCGAGCATTTGCTGACTCCAGCGATGTAATCACCATCGGGTAAGCGAAGCCGAAATTTATAAGTTTTGTACGGATCGAAACGGTCTGCGTTTGTGGTGAACTGTGGCATCTGTCTGGTCCTCCATTAACTGGCGTTACGGATTTGCTGAATGGAAATTACAACGAATTCTGCGGGTTGCAGTGGGGCAAAACCCACCACGATGTTCACGATTCCACGGTTAATGTCATCCTGAGTGGTGGTAGAAGAATCGCATTTCACGAAATAGGCATCTTTCGGGCTCGACCCCTGGAAAGCTCCCTGCTTAAAGAGGCGTTGCATGAAGGCTCCAATAGATAAGCGGACTTGCGCCCAAAGCGGCTCATCGTTGCCTTCGAAGACCACCCACTGGGTACCGCGGAATAAGCTTTCTTCAATGAATAGCGCGAGACGGCGGACGGGCAGGTATTTGTAATCGTCTGACAATTGATCGGAACCCTTGAGCGTGCGCGCGCCCCAGACGACACGACCGATATTCGGGAAACTACGCAGACAGTTCACGCCGATCGGGTTGAGAAGCCCGTTCTCGTTGTCGGTCATTTTGACGGTCAGGCCATCGGTATTCGACAGCGTGGCGGCAAGGCCGGCGGGCGCTTTGAAGACACCGCGATTTACATCAGTGCGCGCTATCACGCCGGCGATCGCACCGCAGGGTGGGAAAATATCGACTTGCCCGCCGCGCAACCGGTCCCGCTTTAACAGGCGCGGAAAGTAGAGTGCCGCATTGGCCGCATAGGTCAGCGGCAAAACTTGTTTGTCCGGATCGAGCTGCGCCGCTTTGGCCGTGGCGGCTGCCTCATCGGGCTTTGTATCCCAGCCAGCCGGTGGATCGACGATCAATAGCGAGCGTTCTTCAAAGCAGAGTTTGGCCGCTGCTTCTAGTACGGATTTGAGCAAAGACCCATCACGCGTATCTGGCGGAATGCAAAGCAGGTTGAAGATATCGGCCTTGCGCAGGGCATGGATACCCGTTTTCTTCAAAGGGTCGCCCAAATAGGTAGCCTCACTGAGTGCAAGACCATCGTCACCATCGGTGGCGGTGGAAAATGTATCTACAGCGGATTTGGCGGGCTTTGCGTCAGAAAATGTAAAATCACCCTGTGCATCTGGCAGGGCCTCGACTAGGCTGCTTTCAGCTGCAAGGACGCGATCATACCGACGTTGACCGCCGTTTTTCCGAGTTGTCAGGTTGCGGAATACTTCGCGTGCGCCGGTGCTGTCGTCGATGATTTCCAGGTCGAAGAGGTCATCCTTGTTCAGCCCGTATTTGATGGCGGCCGATTTGGTACCTTCCGGATCGGTATCCGCAGGGTGGCTGACCGCCCCCTTGAGAGCATTGCCCCAGCCACCGGGGCTAGTAGCGCGCAGCCGCAGCGCTTGGATAGTTAGTTTGGAATAGCCGTCACTTGTCGAGTTGATGGGTGTGAACAGGCGTACGATTTCGCACTGACCGCCGCCATTGGCGAAAAAATCGTCCACCGCATAACTGACAGTGCTGTCGGTCCAAAGCCCTCCGAACCGGCGTGCGTATTCACCAGAATTGAAGCAGGTAGTCGGCTGGTTTACTGGGCCGCGTTTAGACCGCCCAACAAAGGCTGCAACCGATGTGGGGACGCCTGCGACGGTTCGAACGCCGGATTCTATCTCCTGTACGTAAACGCCGGGATAAGTGGGTCTGATGGCCATGGGAGGCTCCTGTTATTTAGACACAATGTAACTGGCGAAACTTGTTGATACCAAGATGCGATAAGAACGTGCGCTCTTATACGGACAGGCCGATGAGAACGGATACTTTTGCAGGCTTGTCGACAGATTCGTTATGTATTGTGAGTGTGGTGAGATCGTCGGCGAAAAGCTTTACAGCATGGCCGAAGAGTAGGATAGGCCCTGTAAGTTTAGTGGCGGTGTCGCTAGTCGCTTTTACGCTGACCTTCCCGTCGAGTAGGTCTGAAGAGATGGCGAGAAATGTAACTTTTTCTATATTGTCGACCTGTAGTGTCAGGTCGCGTTCGCCGCTGTTGGCCTCTAAGTCGACTGAAGCGGTGACGACTGCGTCACCAATTGTCGCCCCCGCAGTATTGATACCCGAGCCGGATGTTCCACCTGCAGTTAGCGACCATGAAATGGATTCTGACATGATATAACCCCTCGTGTTTGTCTTGTAGGCTGTTGAAAATGCGGTCCTGGCTCTCTCAAAGCACAAAAAGGGTGTGACTTGCTTTTCCCTTGCTCGCAAAACTATAAGGCTTGCCGTCTTTAGTTTTGCCGGTATGTTCCAGTACCGATAGCAGGCTGGAAAAATTACACTTTTCTTACCTGCAGTAATTTATTAAAAATATTTAATTTAGTCTTGTTGTTTTTTAAAAATCAAGATACACCCTAGCATGATATAATTTCGTGTGGTAGTTTTTATGTCTAAAATAAAACTTCATCAGGTTGTCAAAGAGCATAATGTAAATTTTGGTATGCGGTTTATCCCCATTTATATTCTACCGTGTCCCGAGCAAGTCGTTAAATTACATTGGATTCTTGATTAATTTTTATATTCAATAATCGTCTAAAGGATATATAAAAAAGGTTAAAAGTTATTATAGGTGTTATTTGCCTGCTAGCGATAATATCGTTTTTTTTTGGTAGATATTTGTAGGGTTTGATCGTTTAAAATAGGCTGTCGATTGTATGGCTCAATTAAAGATATTGGTTATAAATATATATTATTTGTTTATTAATGACGCGCAGATACCTGATCTTCCTGATGGGAAGGGGAGTCTCTCCATCACGTTGTATTGAATGCTCTGACTGCTGTTGGTACTTAATTTTTTGTGCTCCCTGAACTCTATAATATTGAACTTTGCGTTGCCTGGAATGAGCGTCAATATCTCGTAACAGCGAGTCTTGAGCGAAAGCACTGAGAGCCTGCCCCGCGA
>JQIA01001851.1_pt1 | contig 11377 bp, 7 predicted proteins | sample 811431 | NCBI WGS metagenome assembly JQIA01 (sample SAMN02998118, study PRJNA258478) | marine sediment metagenome | biome: marine; feature: seafloor; material: sediment; isolation source: oil-polluted sediment collected from 3 locations (0.5 km, 0.7 km and 0.9 km)... | place: USA: Gulf of Mexico ... | reverse complement strand
AGTAAATTCAAGATAAAAAATATTATTGATATCCTGGACGAAGCCCCCCTCTTTCATGAATCACATATGCCATTATTCAAATGGATTTCAGGTTATTATTTATGGCCCATAGGCGAGGTCATTAAAAGCGCCCTTCCCGGCGGGATAAATGTCAGTGATTCGACCATCGCCGGAATCACTGATGAAGGCCGAAAAGCACTGGCGCATGACGACAGTCTGTCAGATGCGGAAAAAGAAGTTCTGACTAAAATCAATAATAGACCTTTGTATACAGGTGCTTTGATAAAAAAGAATGACAACACTATATCATTAACCCACCTGCAGGCATTAGAGAAAAAAGAATACCTGACACTAAAAAGAGAACTTAAAAAAGAAAAGGTAAGACTAAAAAAAGAGCGGTTTATACAATCAATCGGCACCGATCTGCCAATCAGTCACCTTACCGAAAAACGACAGCACATAATTTCTGTACTTAGAAACAAAATGTCAGTCTCTGTAAAAGAGTTGAAAGAGATTATTCCAACGGCTACCGGATATTTCAAATTCCTTGAGCAGGAAGGCCATATTGCGTTTTTTGAAAAACAGGTCTACCGGGACCCCTTTGGTGACGCCATTGAACCTGAAGAGGCTCCCGTTCTTATGCCTGAGCAGGATAACGTCGTCACTAAAATTTCGTCAAAAATCGGAAACGGTTTTGAGCCCTTTGTCCTTGCCGGTGTCACAGGCAGTGGCAAAACTGAAGTCTATATGAAGCTTGTGGAAAATGCCGTAAAAAAAGGATACTCTGCCATTGTGCTGGTGCCGGAAATAGCGTTGATTTCCCAAACTGAAAGGCGGTTCCGGGGACGATTCGGGGATAACATCGCTGTCATCCACAGCGGGCTCTCCATGGGTGAAAAATATGACCAATGGCTTCGGATTGCCAATAAAGAAGTCAGTATCGTAATCGGCGCACGCTCAGCAATCTTTGCACCTGTCGAAAACCCAGGTATCATTATTGTGGACGAAGAGCATGATTCATCATACAAACAGGAAAATGGCCTTAAATATAACGGCAGAGATTTAGCGGTTGTCAGAGCAAAGCAATCCGGTGCAGTTTTTCTTTCCGGCTCAGCAACACCGTCAATTCAATCCTGGTATAATACGCAAACAGGAAAATTTTCCGAACTAAAACTGACAAAACGTGTCAGCAACAGACCACTGCCGGACATTGAACTTGTTGACCTGAAAAAGTTTCAGGATCTTCCCGGAATGCATTCCTTCATTACACCGCCGCTCGAACTCCTTATGAAAGAGACGCTGGATAAGAAGGAGCAGATACTGCTGTTTCTTAACAGACGTGGTTATGCAAATTATCCGGTATGTGCAACCTGTGGCGAGCCGATGAAATGCACCAGTTGTGATGTAACGCTGACCCTTCACCAGAGTAGCAATGCATACAGATGTCACATGTGCGGTTATATGACGTCTGCAACATCCAATTGCAGAGTATGCAATTCGTCAAAAATAAAGCAGCTCGGCTTTGGAACTGAAAAAATTGAAGACTCCGTCAAAGGGCTGTTTCCGGAAGCGTCTGTTGCACGAATGGATCAGGATACCACAACAAGTAAAGGCTCTGTGCTTAAAATCCTGAAAAAGGTCAAAGATAAAAAAACAGATATCCTGATCGGAACCCAGATGATTGCCAAGGGACATGATTTCCCGGGAATCACACTTGTAGGCATTATCTGTGCGGACCAGTCCCTCAATTTCCCGGATTTCAGAGCCTGTGAACGAACATTCCAGCTCCTTGCCCAGGTTGCAGGCAGGGCAGGCCGTGGTGACAAGCCGGGCAGAGTGATTCTTCAGACATACAATCCTGACCATTTCAGTATAATTGCGGCAAAAAGCCAGGATTTTTATAAATTTTATGACAGTGAAATCATGTTCAGGAAAAGCCTCGGCTACCCTCCCTTTTCAAGGATGGTCATGGTAAAAATTTCCGCAAAAGACCGAAATCAGGCAGGGCTTTATGCCCGGTTAACAGGTGAATATTTAAACAACACCATGATTTCCGCCCCTGAAGCATTCAATACCATCAGTATTTTAGGCCCTATTCAAGCAGCTATCCCCAAAATGGCAAACAGATTCAGATGGCAGATACTCCTGAAAGGTGTCATTGCATCACAATTACACAAACTATCAGCACGCCTCGTTGAAGAGACCTCTAAAAGCCTTAAAAAAAATGACGTCAGAATCTCGGTCGATATCGATCCTTATTATATGATGTAGAAACAAAACCTGCAGCAAAAGTCTGAAGTATAAAAATCGACTCCCGGTCGCTCTATCTGTTTTTAGGAAATGCAAAGGCAAACTGTGTCACTATTTTCGACTTTGATCTTTATTAAAAAATCTATCCATCTACCCTTTCTTTTTTTATCTATAATTGATACATCAGAAACGTACTATCTGCGAAAAAAAATCCACATTGAAAATCACAGCTGTAAATGGGAGAAAGTATTAGTGAAAATAGCAATAATGAGCGATACCCACGATAATATCTGGAATCTTGACGATGCACTTGACATTATCAGAGATGAAAAAGCTGAAATAATCATTCATTGTGGCGACTTTGTTGCCCCTTTTATGCTGAAAGCATTAGATAAGGCAGGCATCCCTGTATACGGCGTCCTGGGAAACAATGACGGCAGCCAGTATCTGCTGACCAAGACGGCTCTTACTATTACGGAACATTTTACGTTGTTTGATCTTATCGGCCATGTGGATGCCGACGGTTATAAAATCTGCTTTACCCATCAGGAGGAGGTTGCTGAGGGTCTTGCCGCAACCGGTAAGTATGATCTCGTCTGCTTTGGCCACTCACATCAGTATAAACTTGAGACAATTGGTAAAACCCTTTTTCTGAACCCCGGGGAAGTCATGGGTAAAAACGGCGAACCAGGATTTTGTATTGTTGATACTAAAAGCCGTAAAGTCACCCGTCAGTTATTATAATCTCAGGAGCCTTAATTATTATACTCAGGTAACAGGCTAAACATCAGGACATGAGCCCACGAGTCAGGAAAAACAATGAATCGGGGCTTACTAAACAATCAGCATCGAGTCACCATAACTGTAAAACCTGTATTTTTCATCAACTGCCGTTTTATATGCTTTAAAAACAGTCTCTTTCCCTGCAAATGCGGAGACAAGCATCAACAGTGTTGATTTCGGAATATGAAAATTTGTAACCATGGCATCAACAACTTTATACTCATAGCCCGGATATATAAAAAGATCACAGTCACCCTGACCAGGCCGTACCTCTCCATGCTGCTGCATTGCGTATTCCAGGGTTCTGACAGTGGTTGTACCGACAGCAATAATTCGTCGTCCTTCTTTTTTTGCTGCGTTCAGTATTGCTGCAGAATCCGCTGGAATAAAGAATTTTTCAGTATGAATATCATGATCTCTGATATCTTCAACGCGAACCGGAACAAAAGTACCGTAACCGACATGCAGCGTAATGGTTATAATCTGAACACCTTTTGCTCTTATTTTATCAAGCAGTTCATCGGTAAAATGAAGTCCGGCTGTCGGTGCTGCAACAGCCCCTTTTTCAGCGGCATAAACGGTTTGATAGCTAACCTTGTCATCACAGGGGGGGGTATCTTTCCGGCTGATATATGGCGGTAGAGGCATCTTGCCTGTCTTATCCAGGGATGCATCAAAATCGTCGTCACTTGAAAAACGGACAAGATAAATACCATCAGTAAAACCAATAACCGTTGCACTTAAACCATTTTCAAAAGTAATCAGAGAGCCGTCTTTCGGCCTTTTTGATGCCCTGATGAGGCATTCACATTCAAAGTATCCCGTTTTGGATAATGCCTCAATGCCACCGGTATAGTCGATAATGAGAACTTCAACCTTCCCCCCGGTCTCTTTAAAGCCATTCAGTCTTGCAGGTATAACTTTTGTATTATTTACAACAAGGACATCAGAGGGATTCAAAAAATCAGGTAAATCTGAAAATTTTTTATGACTGACAACGCCTGTGTTTCTGTTGACATGCATAAGTCTTGATGCATCCCTTTTTTCTTCAGGCGAATGAGAAATAAGGTCATCCGGGAGGTGATAATCGTAGTCAGTCAGTTTATACATTAATGTTCTTTCCCATATAAATAATGCCAAGCCCCACCAGCATCATGATAAAACCAAATCGTCTTAAAAATTGTTCCTGCTGCCCAAGCATTGTTATAACAACCTGTTTCATTTTATCCGGAAAGGCGAACCACGGGAGTCCTTCAATAATCATAACCATTCCCAGAACACACAAAAAAAATTCCATCTATTATCCTTGATATTAATACTTAAGTATTAAATGTACACCAGACTTAAGTTCAATTTCCGCTAAAATTTAGCATCGACACCCGTTAAGATGCCATTCAATTATTGTGTACTTACTATCGGTTATGGTATATAACACTCTTAACAAATTTATAAAGAAAAAATACTGTTTTAATTTAATATAAAAGGATTGCATGAATGGATTATGAAGTAGTAATCGGGCTTGAAATTCACGCTCAGCTTAAAACAAAAACAAAAATATTCTGTGGATGTTCAACAAAATTCGGTGCACCACCAAACTCTCAGACCTGCCCGGTCTGTCTTGGTATGCCGGGAGTACTTCCTGTTGTTAATAAAAAAGCTGTCGAATTTGCCGTTAAGGCAGGTCTTGCAACAAATTGTTCGATAAATCAGGACAACCGGTTTGCACGTAAAAACTATTTTTATCCAGACCTTCCCATGGGCTACCAGATAACCCAGTTTGAACTGCCAATAGCAGAACATGGCTGGCTCGATATTGAGCTTGATGGCAAATCAAAAAAAAGAATCGGCATTACCCGGATCCATATGGAAAATGATGCCGGAAAGTCGAATCATGATCCATACCGCCCGGTCAGCCTTGTCGATCTCAACAGAGCCGGAACGCCGCTTATTGAGATTGTTTCGGAGCCTGATATGCGGTCAGCAGCTGAGGCTGGTGCTTTTATGCGCCAGGTCCATTCTATAGTTCGCTATACGGGTGTTTGTGACGGCAATATGCAGGAGGGAAGTTTAAGGTGTGACGCCAATGTGTCGCTGCGCCCCTGGGGACAGGAAGAATTTGGCACACGAACAGAAATGAAAAACCTGAATTCCTTCAAAAATATCGAAAGTGCAATAATCGCTGAAATTAAACGACAGAAAAGAATTATAGAAGACGGCGGCAGAATTATTCAGGAAAGCAGACTCTGGGATGCCGATGCCGGAAAATCCTCTTCCATGCGTAGCAAAGAAGATGCACATGATTACAGGTACTTTCCAGACCCGGATCTCTTACCAATTATAATCAGCAATGACTGGCTTGAGGAACTTCGAAGCACAATACCGGAACTGCCTGAGACTAAAAAGGCACGTTACATATCTGAATTAGGACTGCCGGAGGCCGACGCAGAAGTTCTTACCGCAACGGTTGAAATAGCTGGCTATTTTGAAAATTGTAATGCCGTGATAAATAATCCAAAACTGGTTGCAAACTGGGTTATGGGTTCTGTTCTTGCCCTTGTAAATGCCGAAGGACTTGCCATAGAAGAATCATCTGTCTCTGCAGAAAATCTTGCAATACTGCTGGAACTTGTGGCAAAAGATGTCATCAGCGGAACCATGGCAAAAACAGTCTTTGAAGAGATGGCAACATCAGGTAAAGACGCCAAAACCATTGTTGATGAAAAAGGCCTTGCCCAGGTCTCAGATTCTTCTGAAATAGAAGGCATTGTTGAAAAAATACTCGAGGATAACCCGACAGAAGTTGGCGCTTTTAAAGGCGGAAAAACAAAACTGATGGGATTTTTTGTCGGCCAGGTGATGCGTGCAACAAAAGGAAAAGCGAATCCTAAAATTGTAAATCAGCTGCTGAACGAAAAATTAAAATAACAGGATATTTGTTTAAATACCCGATCGGAGGCTCTTTTGAAAAAAAATTGTTTATTGTCACTGCTGGCACTTGTGCTTATCGTTTTATTCACAGGTCCCTCTTATGCAAAACCTGTTAAAATAGCCGTTGCTCCTTTTTCGGTAACATCAAAATCCGATCTGGGCTATCTGACAACCGGCGTCGTTGATCTCTTTACATCCAGACTTTCAGGGACATCTGATATTCTTGTTATAGACAAGACAAAGACAACAGCTGTAATCAGTCAGCCGGAAAAAATCAATAAAGGGAATGCCTCGGAAAAAGCGAGGGCGCTCGGTGTTGACTATATCCTGTTCGGAAAGATTGATGAGTCGGCAAAAGAAATTACGATTGACAGCTATGTTGCTGGTGCCGACCCAGACGCAACAATGATGCCTTTTCTGGAAAAAAGCAGTCAGTATGATTCAGCCGATAGTATTCTTCAGATTGTTAACCGTATTGTTTCAAGAATAAAAAAAGAAATATTTGAACAGGAGACTCAGGAAAAGACAGTTGAAAAACCTGTAGAAGACAACAGAAATATTTACGCGCATCCTGACACGCTTCTTAAAGATCTTGATATGCCTAAATCGAAGAAAAAAAAGGCACAGGAAAAATAGTCAGGGTTCCACATAAAAAATAAAGCCGTTGGGAGTCGATAAGACACCCAGCGGCTTTTTTTTATTATATATTAGAAAGAAAAAACAAGTTCATGCTCAACCTGAATAATTGCATCCCTATGTGCATCAACATCTGCGTAAGCTACACCGGCCGAGTACTTTAATGACTTTGTAACAGCATAGTCACCGGTAATGTTTATTTCAAATAATCCCGTTTTATCAGAGACGGCAGCATAGGCCTCTTTTTCATACTTCCCATAGGCAAATGCGCAGCCTGTTCTCAACCCTTCCAGCGGTTCTGCCTCAGCATACAACCTTGCAAAAAACATGGCACCAAGATCCGATATGGCCCCATCATCATTATCCATGATAATCATAGGAGAAAAATCTTCACCAAAGGAACCAAGCCCAATGCCGTCATCTTCAGTTCCGTATGCAAGTGACAAACCGGTGATAACAGAATTAAAATCGATTTTAGCATCTACCCATGCGGTAAAAAGAGCGTATTCAGCCTCCAAAGGATAATCGCTTGAGACATCAGTATAGATCATCTCTGTTTCGAATAAAACAGATCCAACGTCACCTGTCACAGCAAAAACAGCTTCAAATGTCTGTGTGCCGTCCTCCCCTTTATCTGTCTGGGCCGGTGTGCCGCTATCATCTACGGAGCTGTCATTCGTATAAGTCAGTTTTGGCATCAGGCTTATTTTGCCGATTTTATGTATTACACCAACAGAGGCTTCATCAGCATCATCCCTTTCGGAATCCTTGGTTAACGGGGCTGTTTCGCCTTTTTCAACATTCTTCTGCAAATACCCGATCAATTCAGTATTCCCGGTTACCCTGGTACCTTTGACCCTGTAATAGCCGGCTTCATCATGTCCGTTCCCCAACATCGTTCCCCATTGTTTCCCAGGCATTTTTCCGACTTCAAGTTTAAACCCGGTTGGAAATACGTGGGTCAGCCAGCATCTGTCCAGTTCCATATCCGCATTACCGGTATTGTTTTCATCCCCCCATGTTTCATCAATAATACCGGCCTTTGTTGTCAGTGTTGTGCCTTCTATTGATATCACGGCCTGTAAATTAAGTTCATGCTCGAAATACTGATAATTAATATCATTTTTATCCAGATGGGTTCCCGCTATAGAATATTCCCCTGAAATTTCGGTTGCAGTCTCAGCATATGCATACGGAATAATATAAGCAGTGATAATGAACAGGCTGATAATTTTTTTGATCATGATAATTTCCCTCTAATTTTAAAAAAGGCTAACTAAGCACCAGATGATTTTTTCCGTAATCGGTTCTATTGACTTGTTGAAGATATATAGCTCACCGTCATAATAAAGGCAATTATTTTTGGAAGGAAACATGTGGCATAATTCACATTAAAGATGTTGTAAAAAGACCATAAAAAAGATATTAAATTGTATTCTGGAAGGATATGAAGTCTTCCTTAGTACTAATCCGAAATAAAAGGGAATTATAAATGAATTTAACCGGTTATTTTAATAAAATCATTAACCATATATCAATATTCATTGTCGCCATTTTTTTATTGAGCATGTCATCCAACAGTCTTGCAGAAACTATCTCTGAACCGGAATCAAAACCGGCTATCAAAATTATCCCGCTTAATATTTCAGCTGATGAAGAGAATACACAGCTAATAAAAAACAGCATCGGGAAATTTTTGATGCAACGTTTGAATAATAACGAAATATCTGCTGAATCAGCCCTCATTGACTCTGTTAAAACACCGGGTGTATTAGCTGATATATACAACGCATTACAATCAGGGAGTCCTCATACTGCATTTAAGAATTTCAACCAATCTGACTATATTTGCGGTGGGAATATAACCGTTCTCGGTAGTTCATTTATCAGTGATTTTTTTCTCTATAATTTAACGTCAAAAGCCTACAGCAATAAATACAGTTTATCCGGCGACAATATCGGCAGTGTACTCAAAGCAGCCGACAATTTTTCACAACAGGTAACGGCCTCACTGTCACCTCAGGAAAAAATACCAGAACCTGTAGCTAAAAATTCCCTGTTACATAAAAACATATCCCCTGTTGAAAAACTGATAATAAAAAGTCAGAAAACCGAAGGCGAAATATCTGCTGTTGTCTTCAATCAGTATAACAATTCGGGTGACTATTGTGCCGTGATTGCAAAAAAAGACGAAATTGTAGCACTCAATATCAAAGACAATGCCTTTATTCCCAGGGCAAAATTAAAGAATACGAAACATGATGTTATTATCGGCCTGGTCTCCTTTGATACAGATGGTGACGGCATTGAAGAGCTTATTGTCTCAAATTTATTATCAGATAAACGAACAATTAATTCATATGTTCTGGCCTGGAAAAACGGTCAGTTGGTGAAAATTTTTTCTAACCTGAAATGGATTTTCTCAACAACAAATTTAAATAATAAACCTGTTCTTTTAGCCCAAAAGCATAACACCTTAAGTACGACATTAGACAGCGGTATTTTCAGGGCTGAGTTTAAAAACGATAAACTACACCTTTCGACAAACCCGTTTTCTGTACCCGACTGGGTTAAGCTACCAGGACTTGCATTAAATCCAAAGTCAAGTCTGTTTGACTTTGCTGCAATCAGACCTGGTTTCAGATTACAAACGATTGATAAGACCGGCGATATTTTCTGGGAGAGCGGTGAGTCTTTAGGCGGTGGATCTCTCTATTTCACTGAACCTGATAATTTTGAGAGAGAGAGAGAGAGAGAAAACAGACTATGGCTCAGCACACCAATCAAGATTGCAGATGTGTTTCCTGACAATAAATTCAGTGAAATCATCGCAGTTAAAAATGTGGATACAACCCGAAATCTGTTTAAAAAAATTCGGAGTTTTAAGGAAGGGGGGATAGTAATATTCAGCATTACAGACCTTGGATGTAAAATATCCGCTCAGAATGATAAAGTTACCGGGCACATTAGCGGTTTAGATATAAAACCATCGCCAGACAATACAGACACTCTGATAATTTACGCTGTGGTCCAAAAGGGAAAGACCCTTTTTAGTAAGAATAAAAGCTATGCTGTCATTCAAAATATCAACAGTTTTAAACGCATTAATTAAAAGAGTCACCACAATTATATATTATAAGCTGACAATCAGGGGGAATATCCTTATCTGATTTAGTCCTTTTGTGAGCTAAAAATTCATAACCTCACACATATAGGCGTGCCCACCAATACAGTTCAAAGCAGACTTTATTGATAATTGGTTATTGAACCCTACATTTATCTACAGCAAACGGGTCTCCAGCCGCATGATAAAAATATCTGCTAAAGCGTATAATTCAATGGTCTTCACTACTGTATTAAAATACATTTAGTGAAAACCTAAAGCATCATTATCTATAATAATTTAAAATACTCCTCAATTAAATTTATGGCGTGCTTTAGTTTTTACTCATCCTAATTTTTACTGATGATTCATCTTTATTTTTTTTAACCAAATAAAAAAAGGCCACTCAAAAAGAGTGGCCTTTCAAATTTAATTCTTTATTAGACTTCTATAATAAATACTTAGAAGCTTAAAGACAGTTGAGTACTAAGTTCAACCGGGTCTTCTTCTCCCGTTGCATCACCTGCTACAAGGTAAGCAGCTACAACATCAAGTTTAAGGTTATCAAGTACTTTGTAAGTAGCTTTAAGGTCAAATTCTATACCCAGATCATCTTCCATATTACCAGCAACAGCAATTTCTTCAACCAAATTAGCATACCAGATATCAGCCTTTACAGTAAGCTTATCCATCGGCTTAAGTGTTGTTCCAACATTTAGTGCCATAATGTTTGAAGGACTCCCACCAGGGCTGTTGTTTGATGAACCAGTATCAACTGTTCCTTCACCCATGATTTCAGCCCAGTAGTAACACTGTCCGTAAGGAGCTGCAAAAGCAGTGATGTCATTAGAAGTATCCTGGCCTGTAGCATAGAAAAACTGACCATGAACGATACCAGCATCTGCACCAAGTGCAACTAAGAAACCATCTGCGTCAATCTCAGTTGTCCCGTTATCATATTCGCCGCTATCATAAATCAAAGTTGACCATACAGATGTAGTGTCGTTAACTTTCATGTCCAGATCAACACCAACGTTATAGAATTGAGTGTCAGTACCTTCTGCTTTCAACGATAAAAGATAAGGAGAAACTGCAAGAGTATCACTAAGGTTTAGCTTTGCAGTTAATAGATATAAATCAGTCTCTGCTGCGGTTTCGACTGTCTCACCAGCACCAATTTCCTGCGCCAAAATTTGGTTAGTAACCTCTTCTTCTTCTTCAACATACTTAATCCATACTGCTGAAAAAGTGTTTTTACCAGCTTTGTAGGTTGCATTTAGTCCTGCAAAATCATCATCGAATAGAAAACCTCGTGCAAGCGTAAGCCCCTGCATACCAATTTTAAAATTCATTGGGCCAGTATTGAAGTCCACATAAGAGTTCTTAAGTAAAAAATTGTTTCCATCAGCACCAATATCTCCAGCACCAGCATCACCCCAGACAGTGTTGAATTCAAACTTATTTACAAATTTAAAATCATCAGAAAATTTTGCAGTGTAGTATAATCTTGTTCTTGTATCTACTTTAGTTTTTTCATAGTTTTCAGTACCATTTGTGTCTATCATGGTATAAGCTCTTGTTCTCCAATAACCACCAAACTCATTTTCAACCGCGGATGCAGGAATTGCAAAAGCAGCTGCCATAACTGTTGTCAAAGCAATAATAAATAGCTTCTTC
>JQIA01001850.1_pt1 | contig 11380 bp, 9 predicted proteins | sample 811431 | NCBI WGS metagenome assembly JQIA01 (sample SAMN02998118, study PRJNA258478) | marine sediment metagenome | biome: marine; feature: seafloor; material: sediment; isolation source: oil-polluted sediment collected from 3 locations (0.5 km, 0.7 km and 0.9 km)... | place: USA: Gulf of Mexico ... | reverse complement strand
GGTGTTTTGTGTCGGGTTTCTTTTACTTGCCGGGTATCTTGTCTGGAAAGGTTTGCCAAAGGACTCAGCCCCGGAAATTCATATCATGATTGGAGCAATTTTTGGTGGTGTCTCTGCGAAAGTTGACCAGATTATTTCTTATTATTTTGGTTCGTCCAGTAGCTCTGCCAATAAAAATAAGTCGATCGAAAAAGCAATGAAGGGGCTTGCATGAGTTTAGTTACCGACATGCTGAAAAACGATGCGCCGGGGATGAAAGATGCCTTTGGAGAAACCGTCACGTTTACGCCTTCGGGCGTTGCAGGTGTGCCGGTTGTTGCAATTATTAACAGAAATGCAGATCACGGGGGCGGTGTGAATGCCCGTCAGTGGTCTGTTGAGATCATGATTGATGATCTTCCTGAAAAGCCAGGTCAAAACGATAAAATTACGATTAATTCTGAAGAATTTTCTGTGAATGAGACAAGCGGCACGAAGGTCGATAGTGATGGTGTCTGGTGGAAAATACCGGTTGTTGCCGGGGAAAAATCTGACTACAGAGGACGGCGCAAGATATGAATCTGACTGATTATAAAAATACCGTTATTGCAGCTATCAGAGCTGATGTTGATCTCGATGCCTGGTGTAAGGAAAAATTCAATAAAGGCGTTGCTGTATTTGTTGGTGTTGATGAAGAAAACCCGCCGTCTGAAAAGCAGGCTCCATGCGTTGAGCTGTTTAACCCGGGTAAGCATACGGGATCGGGGGCACCTGTTAAGGAATATCAGTACGGGGCTGTCTGCACAATTTTTGATGAAAGTGATGTGTCTTATGCGGATCCATTGATTTATGAAAAAGCCGGTGTTGATCGGGTTGAGGTGTTTCGTGAAATGATTCAAAAGATTATGACTTCGACTCTGCCGGGTAGCGCTTCAGCCGGTGAATTATTGGTTGAGAATCCCCCTCAGGAAGTGGCCTCCCTTTTTCAAAGTGGAATGAGTTTTATTATTATAGAAGAACATCTTTGCGGGGCAGGAATTGACCCGTTTGAATAAAGCATAAAAACAACAGGAGAATAATACAATGCCACAGGAAACCGGAAGTAAAGTAAAAATCCTTATGGGAGTTGAAAGTGTATTTAAAACCGCTCCGGCTGCAGGGGTTTTGATTCCGTTTAACTCATGCAGCATTAAGCCCAGCCGGGCGAAAAACACGTCTAAGACAATGACCGGTAATCTAAACCCGGTTGAACCGTTTAACGGCAATCTTTCAATTTCCGGGTCGATTGTTGCTCCGGCTGATAGTGCCGTTGCCTGGTATTTGTTTCAGCTTGCTTTCGGCGATCCGGTAATAACCGGTACCGGGCCTTATGTGCATACGTTCAAGGTTGGTGTCGACAGACCATCATTTACACTTGAAGAGTATTTCCCTGGTATCGATGGGTCTAAAAAGTTTCTCCGGTACGTTGGCTGTAAGATCAGTAAGTTTTCGGTCTCTTTGGGTGGTGATGGTGAGCTGACCTTAAATTTCGATATTGTTGCTGCAAATTACAGTGCGGAAACGAGTTCATTTGACGCTGATCCTGATGTTGTTTCTGTAGCCCGTCTTAAAAACGATCAGCTTGCAATCCTTGAGGGTGCTTCCGGTATTACGACTTGTCAGGGACTTGATATCAGCGTGGATTTTGGCCTTGATACGTCTCAGTATTGTATCGGTGATGGCGGTACTCTGGGCTCAATCCCGGATGGTATTGCTGCTGTTTCAGGGACGCTTAAGGCTCAGTTTGCTGACCTGGTTCTTTTTGAAAAGGCTGTTAACTCGACTGAGTCAAGTCTTACAGCGACCCTGACCGGTGGGGCAAGCAGTATTCTTGCATTCAAGGTGCCTGAACTGCAGTACTCAGAAGACGCTCCGGGGATCGATGGCCCTCAGGGTCTTCAGATTGCATTGCCGTTTGTTGGTTACTATAAGGACGCTGTTGAAGAGACTGCCTTGCAGGTTACGCTCACGAACGGGGATGAGCATCCATAATAGTTTTTAACTGCCCCCTGCTTCGGGGGTTTTACGTATATAAGATATAGATGAACGGGGAAAATATGAGAGAAGTAATAGTTGTATATCTGGATGGGAAAGAGAAAAAAATCGACGTCAGAGGGTTGACTCCAAATGAACTTAAAAAATTGAAGGCAGATGGTCACAGGTTTGCTCCTGAGTATGTTGATCCATCCGATCAGAAAGCAAGGGATGCCGCTGAAGAAAAAGCGGGCGAGTTGCTTGATATTGTTTTTGAAAAGGTTCTTGACCCGGGAGATATAAATTCCCTGGGCGATGCTGAAAATAAATATACGAAAAAAATATTTCGGGCATGTATGAAAGAGACTTTCGGGGATCCGGATGAGGAAAAAAACTTATAGGCCACGTAGCGTGGCTGGGTGATAAGGAGCGGATTGAATACTGCTCTGATTGTCTGAAAAAACCCGGTGGGTGCCCTGGGTGTGAGTGGGGCACGCCGCCGGTTCTCTGGCAGGTTAATGAAGATGTTTTTAGCCTCTGGCGGGAAGTAAAGACTCAGTTTCGGGCCGGATTTGGTCTTATAGGGCTTGATTATAGTGAGGTCCGGCAATGGGCTGAAACTCTTGAAATTGAATTGTCTGCCTGTAACTGGAAAAAGATCAAGGTTCTTGAACGCTGGTATCTGGATGAGTCCAGAAAGAGACCTGAAAAGGAAAGCGAATGAGTCGAAACATTAAAAGTTCAACACCTGATTTTATTGGCGTAACCATTAAAGGTGTCGATAAAGTCGATCGGTATTTAAAGCAAAAGAGTGCACAGATTAAAAAGGCCTCAAATGCAGCTGTGCGGGTTGAAGGGTTTCGGCTGAAAAAACAGCTTGCAAAAGAAATCCGGCAAGGCAATCCCGGTGGGCGTCGCTTTGCCGGCCTTTCTTATTTGAGGCGATATGGCAGGCCTGGGAATAAGGGCCGGAGGAATAATCCGCTCTACCCTCTTGCAAAGGCTGTCAGGTATCATGTTAAAAGTCAGCAGCCTTACACACTTGCAATTGGTTTTGTGGGGGCATCAAACACAACGGCGGCAAGGCGTTCGGGGGGAATGAGTGAGCTTGATATTGTTGGTGGCTCCTGGCGTCGACTTGCTGACCGACATCAAAAGGGATTTACACGTGCTATCTCAAAGGCTCAGCGTGAGTTTTTCGCTGCAAAAGGCGCTCGTCTTGGGGTTGCCGAGGATGACGAAACCCCTTTTTTTATTAAGAAAACAACGACTCGATTCAGGACGCCGGCAAGGCCGATCATTGATCCGTTTTACAGTGCCGAAAAACCCCATATAAAAAAAAATATTGCAAAAAATTTCAGGCTTAAAATGCAGGGGAAAAGGATTTAATTATGAGCACAGCCCTTGAAATACTTATTTCTGCAAGAGATATTACCGGCGGTGCTTTTGGTACTGCCCTAAAAGGTGTTGACGGTCTTTCTAATGCTGTTTTTTCCCTTAAGGGGATGATGGCCGGGTTGGGTGTTGGTATTGTTGCTGATCAGTTGTGGGATGCGGGGCTTCAGTCTGAGCGATTATCTGCAACGTTTAAGGCTATTCAGGGTGATGCTGTAAAAGGTGCAAGTGAACTTGAATTTTTACGACAGACTGCGGACGATCTTGGGGTAGAATTCTGGAATGTCGCAGGTTCATACAAAGGTATTCTGGCGGCATCAAAAGAAACAGATTTAGAAGGTCAAAAAACGCGAGATATTTTTAAAGGTATTACTGAAACTGGTGTCGCCCTAAGGATGACTAATGATGAAATAACTGGATCATTACGAGCAGTTGAACAGATGATGTCAAAAAGTAAGGTTCAGGCTGAAGAGCTTCGTGGGCAGCTGGGCGAGCGTCTGAGTGGGGCATTTAATATTGCCGCTAAAAGCATGGGACTTTCAACTCAGCAACTCGATAAAATGATGGAGCGGGGCGAGTTAATGGCGTCAGACCTTCTCCCAAGGCTGGCAAAAGCTCTCCATGAGAAATACGGGAAAGCAGCTGCTGAAGCAAGTGACAGTGCGACTGCAAGTATGGCAAGATTCAAGACTGAATGGATGGATATGAAAGTCGGGCTTGCTGAAAGTGGTTTCATGGATGTTGCAGTTGATGTGTTGGGTGATTTGACGGACGAGTTAAAAGAGGCTGGTGAATGGGTTGCGGATAATGGTGAAGAGGTTGAAGATTTCTTTGAAGGTATGGGGATCTTTATTAAAGCTGTTGGTACTGCAGCGGTTTATGCAGTTGAAAAAGGTGGCGATTTAATTCAGTGGTTATCAGATATTTCTGCTGTCACTGGTCTTGCAAGTACTGGTGCGGTTAGTTGGAGCGATTTGATAAATAGCCCTGAAGATCTTGATAAATTGGTAAAACAATATGATGCCTCTCCGATGCTGATGCAGCTTGAAACGCAACAGGAAAAGATTGAAAGCGCGATTAAAATATTTAAGCGGGGCGTAAAAGATGCCAGTGAAGGTTCATGGATGAAAATGAACCTTGCAAAACAACTGGCTGCTGAAATTAAAAAACTGGATACCGTTAAAGAGCAAATTGAAAAACTTCAAAAAGAAAGCAAGCAGGTCCCCGCTCTTGAAAAATCTTTTGAGGTGGATGAGGGCGTTGTTGAGAAAGCAAAGATAGTTATGGCTGGTCTGTCTGACGAAGCCATAAAAGCACAAATGAAATATGATCAGTTTCTTCTGAAGAGTATGGACAAGACGACAGAGGCTTATCAGACTGCCTATCTGTCTGCTGAGCTGGAAAAATGGTCTAAGGTTAAAGGGATTACTCAGGAACAGCTTTCCGGTGTTCAAGGGATAATTCTTGATTCATTCAAGGGGGTGGGTGACGCGGCCGCTGTGCAATATGATCAGTTTGTCCTGCAGAGTATGGACAAGACGACAGCTGAATATCAGGAAGCTTACCTATCCGCAGAAATGGAGAAATGGTCAAAGGTTAAAGGGATAACTCAGGAGCAACTTGACGAAATAAATTTTATAATCCTTGACAACCAGGAAGAGATACAGCCGAACAATTCTGATAATGGTGGATTTTCAAGTGAAATTGAAAAATTTAAAAAGCTTAAAGAGTTATATAAAGAAGGGTTGGTTAGTAAGGAAGAGTTAGAAGAGGCCAAAAAAAGAATTAATGAGGCTTTCTTTGTAGGGGTTAAAGAAAACTTTACGCAATCTGTTCAAACAGAAATAGGTGGGGTTTTTACCGATGTTTTAAAAGAAGACTTAGACTCTGCCACTGCGTATTTTGAAAAATTTACAGATTCCCTGCAGTCTATATGGGGTGCGGGGATGGCTCAGATGATTATGAGTCCAGCCGCATGGAGTGTCGGGGGCTTTGCCGGAATGGGTGTTGCTGGTGTAGCTTTGGCTGGTGCTGGCAAATACTTTGGTGATCGTTCCAAGAAAAAAGCAGAAGAAGCAGAGCGAGCCCGAATCAGGGCACAACTTACCGACCAGGTTGAAGACAGTATCGCAAAACTTGAACTCTCAGATGTTAATTATGAAATATACCAACTGAACGAAAGCTTTGAAGAAATGGTCACGCAAGCAACAAGGGCTCGGATGCCGCTTGACGATATTATTAAGCTCCGACAGCTTGAAACTGAGGAAATTGTAAAACAGGCCCGTGAAGGTTACGACAATCTGAACAATAGTATAGACGATTGGGTACAGGGCAAACAGCGTCAGGACTGGGGCGTTTCTGACTGGCAGAGTGAATATGGTAATTTATCAGACAGTATTATGGCTCTTGATCAGGATTCAAATACGTACCAGGACGATTCTCTTGAATTGCTTACAGAGCAGTTTGAAATTCTTCAGCAGATTCACAGTATTCAAGAGGATCAACTCAGGTCTCTTCAAAGCACTGATGAAAGCCTGACAAGCCAGATGTGGTCTTTACAACACTCAGACGGGATGCCAACATCATCAACAGAATATCAAAATCAGTATGATGAATTGTATCAGGCTGCTTTGGCGGTTGATGCAAATGGTATGCATGACACACAAGCAATTGCAGATTTTCAGGGTTTCGCAAATGATTATGTCGATGTTATGTCGACGCTTGGTTATGACTTTAATGATTTGGTTTCTAATGTGACGGATGACTTATCGGATGTTCAGGAAGGCGTTCAGTCAGAAATGGAAATACTTACTGCGGCTCTTTCTATGAATACAGGTGCTGTTGATGGTAATACACTGGCAATTATTGGTCAACTTGCAGGTCTTCAAGACGTCATTCAGGATATTGCTGATGATGAAGAACGTGACGCTTATGTCGAGGCAATACCGAGGCCGGAAATGATCACCCGGGCTGATACTGGTCAATATGGATTCGGCGGTCTGAATGTCGGATTTGGTGGCCTTGACTGGGCGCAAGGGGTTGGTGATGGCTCTATCACCGGCACGACATACGGCCAATATGAGCAGGAACTTATCGGCTGGCATGATTATGAAAAAATGCTTGATGGCTGGTATGCAGAAGCGGAAAGTTCCCTTGATGATTCTACAAAGGCAACCGTTAATGAGTGGCGTTCATGGCTTGACAGTATGCCCTGGGATATGATGGAAAACGACTACCTTGATAATGGTGGGCAGTGGAAGACTCAGCAGGGCTGGCTTGATTTTATGGGAGAATTTAACGGCTGGGCTCAACAATCTTTATCTTTGCCGGATTTACCAATGTTTGAATATGGCGGCTGGACCAATCAACCCTCAATTTTTGGTGAAAAAGGACCTGAATGGGCAATCCCTGCCGTTGGCAATCCAAGAAATGATGATTTTAAAAAATCGGTTGGACTTACTGACGTTGTTGAAACTGTTCGGCAGGAAATACGCTCACTTCAAGGTTCGGGAGGTGGTGGTGCTCCAATACATATACATGTACACGTAGACGGCCGGGAAATAGCTGACGTTATTGTTGATCAATCCCGCATACATCCGGAACTTAAAGAGGTACTTCAGCAATGATGAAAACATACCTACCACAAAAAACACCTGAATATTCAGATGTAACTTTGGTTCTTCCGTCTCACAGCAAAATTGATCAGACAGGCGGATTAAACCAGTTTCAATATAAACCAGATGGCGGAGCTGTTTACACGGTTACGCTTGGGACAGTGCCGGAATATTTTGTCACCCTTCAATGGAAGCATATCGAAGATTTAGACAAACAGTTTGTTGAAGATTACTACTTCAACCCCTTGAAAGGGAAAGGTATGGCAAGAACTTTCGGATGGAAACACCCGATTGAAGAAACCGTTTATGTGGTTCGTTTTACCGGGAATGTGCAGGAAACTTTGCACCCGACCGGCCGGTTTTCCCTGCCGTCAATAAAATTAAAAGTTGAGGGTTATGTATGAAAAACTTAAACCTGGCAGGAACAAGCGCTGATATTGCCTGGTTAGTAGAGTGTGATGGTTCAAGATGGTCGCTCACTGATGTTGTTTACAATTCAAACAGCTATATAAACAAGATTATAAATTTTTCCGGACCTTCTTTATATCAGTGTCGTCCAGCAAATAAACAGATTGCTCCAAATAAACTCAGCTTTGATCTAATCGATACGGATACCTTATACAATCCGGTTACATTTGTTGGATCCGATTTAACATTACGCCTGATAATCGGCGGAGTTGAAAAGCTGGCTTGGGGTTTTACTGTAAAATCTTGTGTACCTGGATACAAAAAGCTTTCGTTTAAATGTGAAGATTTCCTTCAGCAGTATTTATTGAATTCTGAATACCCGAATAAAAGATTGATAAATGGTCTTGATACGTCTTCAGCCGAACATGCCGGAGACGAAAAGGCATGTATCCCGGTTGTTTTTGGCAATCCATATATACCGCTCCGGTCAATATGGTACAATTCAGAGAGATATTATGTTCTTGGTGACCCTACCGGCATTTATACAATTTCAAAGGCTTCTTTTCCTGTTGATTGGCCTGTCTCCGCCGAATATGAAAGCCCGGATTACACTTTCCCACAGTCAACCGTTTTAGGGCTTCGGGTTTTTCAGGTGCATAAAGACGGGGCGACAATCGGAACATTTTTGAAATCCAGTAAGCTCCATGATATGCCGTGTAAATTTAGCAATTCAGGATCGGTCGGCACGACAAACCCGGCTGACATGATTAAAACTGTATTGACTGATTCAGGGCTGTCTATATCAAGAATTAATGAAACCGCTTTTACGGCTGCAGCTGCATCTTATACAAGTGCTGGTATAACATTTGAAGCTGGTTTTAATACTCGCAGGCCTGCAATTGACGTATTGTGTGAATTGCTGAATGCCTGTGATTCATTCCTTCGGGTGACTGATACCGTTGCACTGGTCCCACGATCATCAACGTCAGTGATAACCTTAAACAAAGACACTATTTATGAATTTGGGTTTTCGCCAGTTACCCTTACAAAAACATATGACGCCGGCACTGTAAAATTCTATCCGGATGTTCAGGCCGGTACCGGTCACACAATTGATATTCCGATTACCGGTACAGAATTCAACGAGCTCAGCAGTGATACGCTTGATATTCCTTTTCTGACTGATACCGGGCTACTTCAGCAACTTGGCCGGGTATATTTTCGGCGGCAATTCTGGAAAACAGGAAGTTCGACGTTTTCAGCTGTCTTTCCACTGTTGGGGCTTGAGGTTGGTGACCTGGTGACAATTAATGAGCCGGGATTATATCAGGGTGGCGACGTTGTAATTGATAGTATTTCAATATCAAAAAATCTTGAGATTAAAATATCAGCTGAATCTTATGCTCAGGATATCGGTGAGTTTCTTGCTTATATGCCGCCGATTGTAACAGTCGATATTGATTCATCTTTGTATATTCGGCCTGATCCGGATGGAAAATATAAAAATTATATATTTAAGCGCTCTTCTACAGTTCCGGCGACACCGACCGGTGATACTCCGACTGGTTGGACTGGATCGCCCCCGGCAGGATCTGGCCAATTATATATGAGTTGTGCGTTTTTTATAGGTGAGGCTCTTGCAACGGGTGAAGTTTGGTCGGCACCGATACCTTTGAATGGTGTTGACGGCACCGCCGGGGTCGATGGCTCAAACGGCACTGATGGTGATTCGGTCTATGTTGAATATTCGGTTGACGGTTCGACCAGCTGGCACACTGCTTTTGCTGCCGGTGATTATTATATGCGACAAAAAGTCGGTTTGGGTGAATGGTCGGCTGCAATCCGGATTGTTGGTGAAGCCGGGGTTGATGGACTCGATGGGACAAATGGCACTGACGGTGTAAAAGGTGATTCCGGTGATGCTGGCCCCGGTCTAATCTATGTCGGTATTTGGAGCAACACGAAACAGTATTACGCCACGGCAACCCGGCGTGATGTTGTTCAGTCCGGTGGCAATTTCTACGCATGCAAGTCTACGCACTTAAACATCGCCGTTACGAATTCGACATATTGGGAAATCATGCCGGAGTTTCAGAGCATTGCAACCGGTTTTCTTTTGACTGACCATGCCACAGTTTTGAAAAATCTTAATTTAGGTTGGACGGATTCTCAGGACCATATTGCCGATTGCGCGATAAGATCAGGTATGAGTGATCCTGATACCGGCACCGGGTTTTGGCTCGGGCGGTCAGGTGGCAAACCGATTGCATCTATAAAAGGCGGCAATTCAACAGGAATCAAGGTTGACGAAACGGGCACGACTGTCACCGGTAAAATGGTTATTGGTGGCGGTTCAACTGGAATTGGTAATTTTTCTGACGCTTCACTTGCAGCCATTGACGGCACGGCTAATACGAAGCTTGGTGGGATTTCGGCGGGTGCGGATGTTACCAAAACGACCATTGACGGCGGATTAATAACTACAGGTATTATTGCGGATCATGCTACAACACCTCAATTAAAGATAGATTTTACTAATGCAGCGATCACCGTCAATAAAGCTTCTGGTTTAATAATAAATGCTGTTGGAGGTTTAACCGTTAATAGTGGTGGTAGTCTCTTGATAAATAATGGTGGCGATTTACTGTTATCCTCTTCTTATCCAAATTCAGCCGACATACTATTTAAGGTCGGTAGTTACATATACGCCACTATATCCACTCGCTTTGTCGGTAGTGCACCATCAGGACTAAAGATAATTCCTACTGGGTCTAATTACCATGATTTATACATTGGTGATTCTGATAATAAATGGGAATGGGCATCGATATATGCAAGCCAGGGCGTACAATTGTATTGTGGGAATTCTTCTATAAGCACACGTGAAGGGTCTATTCGCCTACAAAATGGCACATCTTATATGAGTGTTAGCTCTGAAAATACACACATTGATACTGGTGTCCATACCACGTCAGCCAATAGTGTTTATATCAATAGTTCAGCTGAAATAATACATACAAATGGTGCTCATTCAGTCAAAATGAAAGATGGTTTTATGATTCATAGAGGCAATAAACTTATGTATAGCGTTGCAACATACGATTACCTAATACCTAATATAGGCGATTTTATAATCTATTGTTACGCAAATGGTGATCCACAAATTAGATATAGGCGCGATAATGGCGCTTGTTATTCAAGAGCGATGTAATAATAACAAACTACAGGATATAAAATGACACAGACAGCAGAAAAATCAAACAGGGTTACACAGGCAGTTAAGACACAAATTGGCGAATTGACAGTTCAGGTAATTGACTTACAAGATACAGTTGGTGAACTGACAAAGCAGTTAGCTCAATACACCCAAAAACAGGAAGAAGGAATACCAGAAGATATCACCACATAACTTCACTATTGAAGAAGCTTAAAGACAGATAGATGATCTATGGAAATATAAAGCAGGCTGACACTCAGTGGAAAGACGCGGACAGTTCGGTGCGTAATAAACAAATATCGGCATAAGGGGGGATAGTGTCAATTTATAATAGCACACAAGATGGCAATTGGAGCGATTCGGCGACGTGGGGCGGGGCAGGTGTTCCAGGTGATGGTGACACAGCTGTTATAAACCATGTTGTTACAGTTACTCAGGATACAATAGTCGGGACAAGTCCGTCAGATACAACCACAGACGTAATCACCGTGACTGGTGCTGGTCAATTGATTGTTGATACAGACACATCTTTTACAATCAGAGGCAATGTTTTGGGTAGTGTCGGTGTTTCTAACAACACTAAGGATTTTATGGTTGTTAACGCCGGTGGTGCTATTGTCTTTGATGCTACTCAAGCTTCTGCGCCGTCGACACGGTACACTATGGAATTCTCACAGTACACAACATTAAGCACCAACGGAACACCAGAAAAAAGATGCTATCTTGGTGCAAATAACGGGTCTGGGCGAATGGA
>JQIA01001849.1_pt1 | contig 11386 bp, 8 predicted proteins | sample 811431 | NCBI WGS metagenome assembly JQIA01 (sample SAMN02998118, study PRJNA258478) | marine sediment metagenome | biome: marine; feature: seafloor; material: sediment; isolation source: oil-polluted sediment collected from 3 locations (0.5 km, 0.7 km and 0.9 km)... | place: USA: Gulf of Mexico ... | reverse complement strand
GCAATATAGCCTTGTCTGTGTAGGCGAGGAAGGTAAAGGTTTTCAAAGGCCGCAACGGACCCTCCAACGCGATCAAGGGGGAGTCCTGTAAGTTTTGCTCGTTCAATGGCAAAATTGATTAGGTCTGTTTTTTCAAATATATCCCATACCAATTTGCAGTCTTCCAGGTTATAGGCTGCAAGAGCTGATTTATCTTCGTTGAAAAGGCGAGTTATTTCCTGGCCTCTATCATCAGGGTCATGAATTAGCTTGCCTCGGTTCAGTAATTTACGGCCAACATATTCCAATGAAAAGCTTTCAAATTGATAAGTGGCGGTGCGAAGTGTATCTATGCCATCAAGTACGGATCTGCCTGGCACCAGCACAAAATAATGTTTATCTTCCTCATTCTCCTCATTACCATTTGTTCTCCATTCAACAGGTTCTCTATTTCTCCCTAGTGTAAAAGGTATACTTAAAGACTCGCATTTTCGTGCAAGAAATCGCAGATCAAAGTTGATGCAGTTCCAGCCAATAAGGATGTCGGGGTCGTTTTGTTCAATCCAGTCAAGAAAACCATTAATAAGCGCCCTTTCAGAGGGGAAAAAAACTAAATGATCTATAGCTTCATTGTCGCCTATCATTAACACCACTTTTTCTTTGTTACTATAAATAGCAATTGAGAAAAGTTGTTCGCCCGTAAATGATGTCTCTATATCGAAAGAAGTAATACTAAAGTCAGGCTTGAAGGGCGCGGGTTTAATTTTTTGATTACCGTTGTCGTTTACTGGTTGGAAGGCGATAGGGCCTGTTATAAAACGCTCCATAAGAAAACGGTCTGTAGGCTTTATATCTGCTTCAAGAGGGGAGATGTTAATGCGGCGAAGATTTTGTAGTGCTGCTCGCATAGCCTTATAGCTTTTAAAATAGAAAGCAGTAACCCTATTTTGATTAAATGATTTAAGGTCTAATTCACGGGTTTTGAAGAAAAAAGCTGAAAGTCGCGTCTTAGCTTTAAGAGCACACTTAGTTTCAATGAAAAATAGTGCTTCCTGTTGATCCTGAATCAATAGTTTGGGGCCATTGTGTGTGTGAACCCAGAAACGAAGTTCCATTTGGGGCTCTAAATCACTCTTTGTATTAGAATGGTTTCGCTTGGCATCTACCCATTGACGTGTAAGTATAAAACCGCGATCAAGATCGGTAGGAGAGTTGTTCGATTGCATTGCTTACCATTAAGTTAATTCAATATAAGTTAAATCAATCTAAACTATTTTAATGTATTGGAGAGAAGAGTTTGAATCCTGTTCATTTTGTAATTGTTATTGTTGTAATTTTCGCTGCTGTTGCGAGTATTTGTCATTATCGCAGAAAGCAGTTTGATAGCCAGCCATTTCCTGATGCATGGAATTTGGTGCTACATAAAAATATACCTATATACCCAAACTTACCAGATGCCTTACAGGTGCAGTTGCAGGGCTTGGTTAAGGCCTTTATTCGGGATAAAAAATTCTATGGTTGTGATGGTTTGGTTATTACGGATGAAATCAAGGTTACGATTGCTGGAGAGGCTTGCCTTCTTATATTGAACCGTCCTACAAATGATTTTTATCAGCTTTACCATATACTCGTTTACCCTTCATCATTTATTGCTTCAAGAGAAGAGCATGGCGCTGATGGTGTGGTTTCACAAAAAGATACAGGATTATTGGGTGAGTCGTGGAGTCAGGGGAAAGTTATATTGTCGTGGGATGATGTTATGAAAGGGGCTAAAGACTTTAGTGACGGTAATAATGTTGTGCTTCATGAGTTTGCGCACCAATTAGATCAAGAGTCAGGTTCCACTAATGGCGCACCTCTTTTAGGTACTGCTTCAAGTTATCAACGATGGACTTGTGTTTTATCTGAAGAATACCAGCGTTTACAGAGCGGTTCAAAGGGCGTGATTGATTCGTATGGTGCGACTAATCCCGCTGAGTTTTTTGCGGTAGTTACGGAAACGTTTTTTGAGAGGCCTGTGCAACTAAAAAAGAAACACCCAGCGCTTTTTGAAGAAATGAAAACTTTTTATGCGGTTGATCCTACTGATTGGATATTGTGAAGCTGTAACCTAAGGTTAGCATTACACCTGCAGTACCAAAAAGTGTTAGCTCTGAGTGAACGGATTTGTATTTAATGCCTAATGACGGGACGATAGCAGGAGCGATTCCATTTTCATTTAACGGTATTTTGTCTTTATATTCACCGTCATATCCATGCATTAACCCAGCAGTAATCTTTGTGTAGAGAAGTTCGTTTGTTGCGGGTATTGTCCAGCTATAACCACCATAAACGTACTGTGAAGGCTGGCCGAAAGAGTTTTTAAAAAAAGCTAACCCTCCTAACCAATTTGTATTTTTTTGAAATTCCAGGTTCACTAATTGTTGATTGTTATTATGCTCATCTTTAGGGTCGAAATGGACAGTGTATAGGCTGGTTTGAAAATAAAAGCTATCGCCTTCTTCTAGCCAGTCAGCGTAAGACACTGTCGCATTTAGTACTAAAAATAGCCCCAAAAAAAGTGTGAAAATGTTACGTGTTGACATTGTGTGGTTTGGCTCTTAAAAATAGGGGCAGAAAACTAAAGGGGGCATTATAGACTGTTTTTTTAAAAATGTGTTGAATTCAGAAAATAAAAAAGCCCCATTTCAAAAGCTTATTGCAAACAGAAGAAATAGGGCTTTTTGTTAACCGTATTTTAGTACGGTTTAACGCTTATTCGTCAATAGACGCTTCTGCGGCTTTGCTTGTGTAGTCATCCATCGTGTTGAAGTTCAAGTACTTGTATACTTCAGCTTCACTGCCTTCTAATTTCTTAACCGCTTCAAAGTACTCAGCTGGTGTTGGCAGTTTACCCATGATAGCACCAACAGACGCTAGCTCTGCAGAGGTTAGGTAAACGTTTGCGCCGTCACCAAGACGGTTAGGGAAGTTACGAGTCGAAGTAGACAATACAGTTGTGTTAGCTGCAACACGTGCTTGGTTGCCCATGCATAGTGAGCAACCAGGTACTTCTGTACGTACGCCAGCAGTACCAAACGTGTTGTAGTAGCCTTCTTCCATTAACTGAGCGGCATCCATCTTAGTAGGAGGCGTCATCCAGAAACGGGTTTTAAGTGGCTCTTTGTTCGCGGCAAGTAGTTTACCCGCGGCACGGAAGTGGCCGATGTTAGTCATACAAGAACCGATGAATACTTCATCAACCTTAGTACCTGATGCTTCAGAAAGAAGTTTCGCATCATCAGGGTCATTCGGGCAGCAAACGATAGGCTCTTTGATGTCAGCCAGATCGATTTCAATGATGTGCTTGTATTCAGCATCAGCATCCGCTTCAAGAAGGTTAGGGTTGGCCAACCAAGCTTCCATAGATTTAGCGCGACGCTCAAGTGTGCGAGGGTCTCCGTAACCTTCAGCAATCATCCAGCGAAGCATAGTGATGTTAGAGTTTAGATACTCAGTTACCGCCTCTTCAGATAACTTGATAGAGCAACCAGCAGCAGAGCGTTCAGCAGATGCATCAGATAATTCAAATGCTTGCTCAACAGTAAGGTTGTTTAGACCTTCAATCTCTAGTACTTGACCAGAGAATTCGTTGATCTTGCCAGCTTTCTCAACAGTCAATAGGCCTTGCTTAATACCGTAATAAGGAATCGCGTGTACCAAATCACGTAAAGTGATACCTGGGTTAAGCTCACCTTTAAAACGAACCAAGATTGATTCAGGCATATCAAGCGGCATAACACCTGTTGCTGCTGCGAAAGCAACCAAACCAGAACCAGCAGGGAAAGAAATACCCATTGGGAAACGAGTATGTGAATCACCACCTGTACCAACCGTGTCAGGAAGCAGCATACGGTTCAGCCAAGAGTGAATTACACCGTCACCTGGGCGAAGTGCAACACCACCACGCGTTTGGATGAAGTCAGGCATGGTGTGCTGCATTTCAACATCAACCGGCTTAGGGTAAGCGGCTGTGTGACAGAAAGACTGCATTACTAAGTCAGACTGGAAACCAAGGCAAGCCAAATCTTTCAATTCGTCACGTGTCATTGGGCCAGTAGTATCCTGAGATCCTACTGTAGTCATCTTAGGCTCACAGTAAGTGCCAGGGCGTACGCCTTGACCTTCAGCAAGACCGCAAGCGCGACCAACCATTTTCTGAGCTAAAGAGAAACCTTTTGTTGAGCTAGCTGGGTCAACAGGAAGACGGAAGATATCAGTAGTACCAAGACCTAATGATTCACGAGCCTTGGTGGTAAGACCACGGCCAATGATTAGGTTGATACGGCCGCCAGCTTGAACTTCATCAAAAATCACTTCAGATTTGATTGTGATTTCAGAGATAGTTTCGCCAGCTTCGTTCAATATCTTGCGATCGTATGGGCGGATTTCAACAACGTCACCCATGTTGATATTATCAACAGGTGCTTCAAATACTAGCGCGCCAGCATCTTCCATAGTGTTGAAGAAGATAGGAGCCACTTTAGAACCGAAACAAACACCACCTGTACGCTTGTTAGGGGTGCCAGGCATATCGTCGCCGAAGAACCAAAGTACTGAGTTCGTCGCAGACTTACGTGAAGATCCAGTACCAACAACGTCACCGATGAAAGCAACGGGAAGGCCTTTCGCTTTAAGCGCTTCAATGTCACCCATTGGACCTGTTACGCCGTGCTCTTCTGGCGTAATGCCGTCACGAGTCATTTTGAATGCAGCGCGTGCGTGTAATGGGATATCAGGACGAGACCATGCATCAGGAGCAGGTGAAAGGTCATCTGTGTTGATTTCGCCAGTTACTTTGTAGATAGCCATTTTAGTGCTTTCAGCAACTTTATCACGGCTAGTGAACCATTCGGCGTTAGCCCAAGACTCCATAACGTCTTTAGCAACCGCGTTGCCCGCTTTCATTTTGTCTTCAACGTCGTTGAATGCATCAAACATAAGCAAAGTATGCTTAAGTTCTTTGCCTGCAAGTTCAGCTAAAGCCTCAGCATCTAACATCTCTACCAAAGTAGTTATGTTGTAACCACCTTGCATCATACCTAAAAGCTGAACGGCTTTTTCTTTGCTAATTAATGAAGATTCAGCTTCACCTTTAACAATAGCGGTTAAGAATGCTGCTTTAACATAAGCTGCTTCATCTACACCTGGAGGGATACGGTTTTCAAGAAGGTCAACTAATGTCTCTTCTTCACCAGCTGGTGGATTTTTAAGTAATTCTACAAGTCCAGCTGTTTGTTCAGCGTTAAGCGCCTTTGGTGGTACACCTTCTGCTGCACGTTCTGCAACGTGTTTACGGTATGCTTCTAGCACGATTTAAACCCTCATCAGTTCTTGAATCCGGATGACTATTTATTGTCATCACGGGGGAGTGATCTTTAGTGCGCGGTATTTTACAGGATTTTAACTAAAAAGTTAAGTTTTGGATGATCTGAGGTAATTGGTTTCGGAATGCTTATAAGTGGTGCGAGTATGGTTGTAATGTACTATTTAAGTGCTTGTTAACATGTAATTGTAGGAGCGACTCTAAGTCGCGATCCTGTAGGTATTGGGCAGCAGTTTTAAATAGGGTAGCTCTGTAAATTTAATTCACCGTCACTTAATGCTTCAATATACCAAGCATTTTTATCCCAATCCCCAAGAACGATTCGTTTGCAGGCTTTACCTTCTATTTCAAGTTCATGTACGGCAGGGCGATGAGTGTGGCCATGAATTAGAGTGGCTACATTTGCTGTGCTTATGGCTTGTACAACATCTTCAGGTTTGACGTCCATTATCTCTAATGTCTTACCTTTGTTTTTCGCCTGACTAATAGCGCGAAGCTGTTGTGCAACGAGTTGTCTCTCAGGGAGGCTTCTCTTAAGAAACATGGTTTGCCATTCTTTATTTCGCATGCTTTTGCGAAACTTTATATACTCTATATCGTGAGAGCATAAGCTGTCGCCATGCATAAGTAGTATATCTTTGCCGTATAAATTGATAGTGGTAGGGTCGCTTAATAAAGTGGCCCCCGTCTCTTCGCAGAAAAGTTGTCCCATTAAGAAGTCTCGGTTGCCATGCATTAGAAATAGCTGGGTTCCCGAATCGGTTAGCGTCTTTAGTGCGTTTTTAATGCTGACTTGCAAGGGGGTGTTTTCGTCATCCCCAACCCATGCTTCGAAGAAATCACCTAATATATAAAGGCTCTCTGCGTTGCAGGCTTTATTGCTGAGAAAGTCACAAAACGCCTCGATAATATCGGGGCGCTTCTCCTCAAGGTGTAGATCTGAGATAAATAGAGTGGTCATTACTCGGCAGCGTCTTCTTTAGTTTCTACCATTTCTGCAGACTCAATAATAACGTCATCTACTGGTACGTCTTGGTGGCCTGCTGCCATTGTGGTAGGTACGGCTTTGATTTTTTCAACAATGTCCATGCCTTCAACTACTTTACCGAATACGGCATAACCCCAGCCTTCAGCAGTTTCAGAGGTGTGATCTAAAAACCCGTTGTCTTTAACGTTGATAAAGAACTGTGCAGAAGCTGAGTGCGGGTCCATTGTTCTTGCCATGGCAAGTGTGCCGTTAAGGTTGCTTAGGCCGTTATTTGCTTCGTTTTTGATTGTTTCCTTTGACTCTGTAGATGTCATTCCTGGCTTAAATCCACCACCTTGAACCATAAAATTACTTATTACTCTGTGAAAAATCAAACCGTTATAAAAGCCGTCGCGAACATTTTGCTCGAAGTTTTTAGCGGTAACGGGTGCTTTTTCGTAATCAAGTTCAATAGAAATGTTACCGAAGTTGGTTTTTAATACGATCATTGATTTGTCCTGTGGGTTGGTTGACGATTCATTAGTAGTGCCATTGTAAAATAATTATAGAAATAAGCAAAATGCTAGAGCGAAGTAAATCTACGCTTTAATAATTTAATTTCGCGCAGTAATGTGATTTTTTATTGTATATAATGTGCTTAAGTAAGTTTAACTCTTGCGGATTTTAATTATAAGCGCATCCATTACATTAGGCATTATTAAGTAAATTATATGACGATCTCCGAATCAAAAGCACCGAACGAATCAAAAACATCAAGCAACTTTATTCGAAATATCATTGAAGAAGATGTTAAAAATAACAAGCAAAAGAAGGTTGTAACGCGTTTTCCGCCAGAGCCTAATGGTTATTTGCATATTGGTCATGCGCGCGCTATTTGGCTTAACTTTGGTATGGCTAAAGCGTTTGGTGGTGAGTGTAATTTACGTTTTGATGATACTAATCCTGAAAAAGAAGATCAGGAATATGTAGATGCCATTAAAGAAGATGTTAAATGGCTAGGGTATGAGTGGTCGGGTGATGTGAAATATGCCTCTGATTACTTTGATCAGTTTTATGCGTGGGCGCTTGATTTAATAAAGGCGGGTAAAGCCTATGTTTGTGACTTGTCTGCAGAGGATGCCAGTAAATATAAGGGTTGGGCGACTAAGCCGGGCAAAGAAAGCCCGTATCGTGACCGCAGTGTTGAAGAAAATCTCGAATTGATAGAAAAAATGCGCGCAGGTGAGTTTGATGAAGGTGCGTGCGTTCTTAGGGCGAAGATTAATATGGCTTCCCCGAATATGAGTTTGCGTGACCCAACCATGTATCGTATTAGAAAGGCTTCTCACCATCAAACGGGTGATAAGTGGTGCATTTATCCTAATTACGATTTTGCTCATGGTCAGGAAGATTCCATAGAAGGTGTTACACACTCTATCTGTACGCTTGAATTTCAGAATAACCGTCCATTATATGAATGGTATTTAGAAAACTTGCCCGTACCCAGTGTTCCGCATCAGTATGAGTTTGGTCGATTGAATCTCAATTACACTATTACCAGTAAACGTAAACTTAAGCAGCTTGTTGATGAAGGTTGTGTTAATGGTTGGGATGATCCTCGTATGCCAACTGTTTCGGGTATGCGTCGTAGAGGTTATACGCCCGAGTCATTAAAAACATTTTGCGATATGGTGCCTGTTAGTAAGAGTAATAGTGTGATTGATGTGGCTTTGCTTGAGCGAGCTATAAGGGATGACCTTAACGAAAGTGCGCCTAGAGCTATGTGTGTAATGAATCCTCTGAAGTTGGTTATCACTAACCTCCCTGAGGGTGAAATAGAAGAAATGGTTGCACCAGCTCACCCGAATAAGCCAGAGCTGGGTGAGCGTAAGTTACCTTTTACGCGTGAAATTTTAATTGATAAAAACGATTTCACTGAAGATACAACGCTCTCAAGAAAGAAGTTCAAGCGTCTTGTTTTGGGTGAGTGGGTGCGTTTAAGAGGCGCTTATATCATTAAAGCCGATGAGGTTATTAAAGGTGCTTCTGGAGATATTATTCAAGTTAATGCCTCTTTAGTCCCTGGTACAGTAGGTAATGATGCACCAGAAGGTATAAGGCCAAGAGGGGTTATACATTGGGTGTCTGCCGGGCATGGTATTGCGGCTGAGGTGAGATTGTATGATCGCCTCTTTAATCATGCAGAGCCTGATAAAGGTGAAGAGGGTTTTATGGCGCATGTTAACACGGATAATCTAACCGTTATTAATGCTGTTATCGAGCCGTCGGCAGTTGCGTGTGAGCCTGAGTCAAGATTTCAGTTTGAACGTGAAGGGTACTTTGTTGCAGATCGTTATGACCATTCAGCAGAAAATCCTGTGTTTAATCGAACGATCAGCTTAAGAGATACTTGGGCAGGTAAATAGTTTTACGTGTATGCAGTTTTCATCTTGTTATTTATTTAGGATATTAATTAATGTCGCTTCAAATTTTTAATACATTAACGCGCAAAAAAGAAGTCTTTGTTCCTTTAGAAGAAAATAAGGTGAAGATGTATGTGTGTGGTATGACAGTTTATGATTACTGTCACCTTGGGCACGCGAGGGTGTTGGTTTCATTTGATGTGATTGTGCGTTATTTAAGGTCGAAAGGTTATGATGTTAACTATGTTCGTAATATCACGGATATTGATGACAAAATTCTAAATCGGGCGGATGAAAATGGAGAATCATTTACGGCTTTGACTGAACGATTTATAGATGCAATGCATGAAGATGAAAAGCGCTTAAGTGTTAAAAGTCCAGACTCCGAACCTAAGGCTACAGCGCACATGGCAGAAATTTTGGCCATGATTCAGCAGTTAATTGATAAAGGCTATGCTTATGCTGCAGATAACGGTGATGTTTATTATTCGGTAGATAAATTCGCCACCTATGGGCAGCTATCTAAAAAGAACCCTGAAGAATTGCTTGCAGGTGCCCGGGTTGATGTTGATGATTCAAAGAAAGACCCGAGAGACTTTGCTTTGTGGAAGTCGGTTAAGTCTGGAGAGGTAAGTTGGGATAGCCCGTGGGGAGAAGGGCGCCCGGGTTGGCATATTGAATGTTCTGCAATGTCTACTTGCTGCTTAGGTAATACCTTCGATATCCACGGTGGAGGGCCAGATTTGCCTTTCCCTCATCATGAAAATGAAATAGCGCAGTCTGAGGGGGCAACGGGTCAGAAATATGTGAACTATTGGATGCATGCAGGTGCAATACGCGTTAATAAAGAGAAAATGTCTAAGTCTTTAGGTAATTTCTTCACTATTCGTGATGTATTGGAAAGTTACCCTGCTGAAGTGGTTCGTTACTTTTTGGTTTCAAGCCACTATAGAAGCCAGGTTGATTATTCTGAAAGTAGTCTTAAAGAGGCGCAATCAGCATTGTCGCGACTTTATACTGCTTTAAGAGATGTTTCTGTTGATGATGTTGTTGTTGATAGCTCTGATTTGACTGCGTCGTATAAGGCTCGATTTGAAAAAGCCATGGATGATGATTTTAATACGCCTGAGGCTTTGGCTGTAATGTTTGATTTGGTGAAAGAACTTAATAAGTCGAAATCAAATAAGGATGGTAGTACGAATCAGTTGGCTGCAACGCTCCGAAGTTTAGGTGATTTGCTTGGAATTCTTCAGTTGGACGCGGAAACGTTTTTGAAGTCTGCAGGTGGTTTTGATAATAATGCTATCTCAGAAGAGGATATCGAAAAGCTAATCGAAGACCGGTTAATAGCTCGTACTAATAAAGAGTGGGCAGAATCTGATCGCATTAGAGATTACTTAAAGGGTAGTGGGGTAATTCTCGATGACAGAAAAGAAGGTACTGTTTGGAGGCGAGGATAGCTTTACTTGGTTTACCTTGTAGGTTACGACCTACAAGGTAATGGTTTTTCTGCTCTAACTAAGAATGAAGCTCATTAGCCGCATAAAGCGTATTTTCCATGAGTGTCGCAACCGTCATTGGTCCAACACCACCGGGGACTGGAGTAATCCAGCCCGCTTTATCTTTTGCGATATCAAACTCAACATCACCCACCAGTTTCCCGGTATCTAATCGGTTGATGCCTACATCTATAACTGTTGCGCCAGGTTTGATCCAGTCACCTTTAACTAATCCGGGGATGCCAACAGCAACCACAACAATATCAGCCCTAGATACTTTTTCTGCTAAATTCTCTGTGAATCGGTGGGTGGTGGTTACGGTGCAGCCTGCAAGAAGAAGTTCAAGGCCCATAGGTCTTCCCACTATATTAGATGCGCCAACGATAACGGCATCTTTGCCTCTGACTACTTCTCCGGTGCTCTCAAGAAGTGTAATGATTCCTTTTGGAGTGCAAGGACGTAATAATGGGGTTCTTTGTGCTAGCTTACCGATATTAAACGGGTGGAAGCCGTCTACGTCTTTATCGGGTCTGATTTGCTCAAGTATTTTGTCAGAGTTTAAATGCTTAGGAAGGGGGAGTTGAACGAGTATCCCGTCAATTTCATGATCTTCATTAAGTCTGTCTATTAATACTTCTAGTTCTTCTTGTGTGGCGGCAGGGTCTAATTTGTAAGACCGAGAGACAAATCCTATTTCTTCGCAGGCATTTGTTTTATTTCTTACATAAACGTGGGAGGCGGGGTCTTCGCCCACTAAGATTACAGCAAGGCCGGGAGCGCGCATGCCTTTATTGATTCTTTCTTTAACTCCCTGTGCTACTTTCTTTCGTACTAATGCAGCAATGGCTTTGCCATCAATGAGTTTTGCGCTCATGTTTATGTTATCGCCTGTTGTTAGGATTAATAGAGGGTGTTTGACGTTGAGCTTATTTTCTCATGGTGGTGTCCGAATAAAAAGAGTTGATTAATCCTTATACTAAAAGAATATTGATATTAAAAAAAATGAATTGAGTGGTTGACGAGTTAGGAAAGCGTCTGTATTATTCGCGCCATCTTCACTGAGACGCAAAAAGAAGACGACGGGGTATAGCGCAGTCTGGTAGCGCGCCTGCTTTGGGAGCAGGATGTCGGGAGTTCGAATCTCTCTACCCCG
>JQIA01001848.1_pt1 | contig 11387 bp, 8 predicted proteins | sample 811431 | NCBI WGS metagenome assembly JQIA01 (sample SAMN02998118, study PRJNA258478) | marine sediment metagenome | biome: marine; feature: seafloor; material: sediment; isolation source: oil-polluted sediment collected from 3 locations (0.5 km, 0.7 km and 0.9 km)... | place: USA: Gulf of Mexico ... | reverse complement strand
GAAGGAGTTGCTAACATATCTTCTTCACAAATTTCAGCAGGCGGAACAACCACCGTAGTAGTATCCGTTGTAGATGAAAATGGACAAGTATTTAGTGATCCAGTTGAAGTTAATTTTTCCTCTTCATGCTCTAGCTCGGTTCCACCAACAGCGAACCTAAGTACCCCAATAAATACAGTAAACGGTACTGCCTCTAGTACATATTTAGCTCAAGGCTGTGTTGGTGACGATGCAATCTCTGTCACCGCAAATGCAGGTGGGATAAACCTGTCCGCGACTGGCTCCGTAAATGTCCTCTCTGCTGATGTAGGAAGTATTGAATTTGTTTCAGCAACACCAGAAAATATAGCGATTAAAGGCGCTGGCGGTATTGGTGGCTCTGAAAGTTCGACCGTTATCTTTAGAGTAAGAGATACAAATGGGAATCCTGTAAACGGACAAGCGGTAAATTTTGACTTAAATACTCGAACCGGTGGAATTGAAATTAACCCGGATACTGCAACAACTAATTCAGATGGTTTAGTACAAACGGTGATTAATTCAGGTACTGTATCAGCAACCATACGTGTCACTGCTACAATAGATTTAAGCGACCCTGAAGTTTCAACACAATCAAGTAATTTAGTCGTTTCAACGGGAATACCAGATCAGGATAGTTTTACAATTAGCGCAGATATACTCAATATAGAAGCGTGGAATATAGCTAATGCGCAGTCAACAATTTCTGTCTTTTTGGCAGATGGATTTAATAATCCAGTTCCAACTGGAACAACGGTATCCATACAAGTTGAAGGTGGTAAAATAATAGGTTCTTGTACAACGGATGAGTCTAGTGATTGTTCGGTTATTTGGAATTCTCAGAATCCTCGTCCGGAAGGCGCAGTACATTCTAAAACTGTATTCTACCGTGCAACTGACGTTGACTTAGGTCCAAGTGAAGACAATAGGATATTTTTAAACGGGGATGGTGTTACTGTCAATCCAAGTTCTCTGGGCCAACCGTATGGTGGTCGAGTTACAGTTACGGCGACTACTGTTGGTGAAGAATCATTCCCTGATACAAATGGCAACGGAAAATTTGATGCTGATGAAATGGCAGCTTTTCTAGGAAACAATACCAGCGGACTTCCTTACGATTTAGATGAAGCGTATACGGATTACAATGGAGATGGTTTTTTCAATCCTATGGTTACTGATGCAAATGAACAAGATGGAGGTGATCTTGAAGAGCTTATAGATTTCAACTCCGATGGAAGCTTTAACCAAAAAGATCAACTTTATAACGGCGTGCTTTGCTCTATTCCAGAACATGCCGGCTGTTCTACAACCCAACAATCGCTGCATGTAAGGCGCAGCCTCACATTAATAATGTCCGGTAGTACTCCTTACATTAAAGTAGAAAACCCTACAGATGGGACTCTTAACTTGGCTCCAGATCAAGTAAGTAGCGGATACATTATTATGTCTGATTTGCACAACCAGCCATTACCCTCAGGTACGAAAGTAGAATTTAAGACAAGTACGGGAACTATATCTTTCGGAGGTGGTGATTGGGACAACGATAACCATAATGGAGGTCGAATATTCAGCTTTACAATAGAAGCACCATCAACAGCGAAATCTGGAGTGCTCTCTGTAAAGACAACTTTTCCAGATGGTGATTCTGTCGAAATAGGAATTGTTAATATAGTTATGTAAGCTAAGTTTATTTGAAACAACAAAAAGGCGCCTTCGGCGCCTTTTTTAATGCTTATTAAATTAAAACTTTTTACCGATGATATTGAACACTATACTCATGCACTGCATCCACATAAGCTTTAACATTCTCAGGATCAATCGTCGGATGAATACCATGTCCCAAATTAAAAACATGACCATTACCCTTTCCAAATTTCCCTAAAATATCAGCCACTTCTGCCTTAATTTTTTCTGGATTAGAATACAAAATACAAGGATCCATATTACCTTGTAAAGAAACCTTATCGCCTATTCTAGCTCTGGCTTGGTCAATATCAATACTCCAATCTAAACCTACACAATCTGCACCGGTATCAGCCATAGCCTCAAGCCAACCAGCTCCGCCTTTACTATACATAGTAACTGGTATTTTTTGACCATCTTTTTCTCGAATTAAACCATCGATAATCTGTTGCATATAATCTAAAGAAAATGATTTATAGTCTCTCGTAGTGAGCACTCCCCCCCAAGTATCAAAGATCATAACCGCTTGAGCGCCAGCTTCAATTTGAGCATTTAAATAGTCTGTAACTGACTTAGCAAGAACATTAAGTAGCTTATGCATGGCTAACGGATTTTCAAACATCATCCCTTTTACTTTGCCAAAGTTCTTAGTAGTTCCACCTTCAACCATATAAGTTGCTAATGTCCACGGGCTGCCGGAAAACCCAATCAGCGGTACTTCATTCTTTAAATTTTTTCGAATAACACTAACGGCGTCGGTAACATAAGCAAGTTTATCGGAAATATCAGGCACCATGAGTTTGTTGATTTCTGCTTCGGATTGGATAGGTCTTTCAAATGCTGGACCCTCACCGGTTTTAAAATACAGACCTAAACCCATTGCATCGGGAATAGTAAGAATATCAGAAAACAATATTGCAGCGTCAAGCTCATATCGCCTTAATGGCTGAAGTGTTACTTCACAGGCTAACTCTGGGTTAGTACAAAGAGCCATAAAATCGCCTGCTTTCGCTCGCAATTCTCTATATTCTGGTAAATAGCGTCCAGCTTGTCTCATCATCCAAACAGGAGTTCGATCAACTGGCTGGCTTAAAGCAGCCTTTATGTAACTGTCATTTTTTAGCATTTTAATGTCTTTTGTAAAGGATGGCATGATCATCAAATATTTAGTGAGCGAATTTTACAGTAGGAAAGAGGTATCTACTAGAAAAACCGTTTTGAATCTGAGTTATATACAGACTCTCCCTAAGATGAGGGCTTTATCTATGTTATAAACTCTTTATTTCGCCTTGAATGGCTGATAACGATTTAATCCAAGGTGAACCTTGGTAGTTTAATTTTTCATATTCTTTTCTAGCAGAACTTGCGTCGGAGCGCTTACTAAATAAATCACTTACTACTAGGTACAAATAATTTTTGTTCGCTTGTTTACGCCGATATATATACATATTAGCTTTTAACGGATGATTTGAACGAAAAACCTCCGCATTTTCTAGCTGACTCACGCCAACCCACTGCAATGATAAATGGGCACTTGGTTGTTCCAATAAAAATAGCTCATCTTTAGATAGTGATAACTTGGTTATTGGAACAATTATTTCCTGACGACTCTTTTCAGTAGGGCTTTCAACTTTAGTTACAGCAGGCTTAGATTTTGCATTTTTTTGCAATTCATCTTTTCTAATAATTTCTGCATTATATTGAGTGCTAGCATTAGAGGTATCATCTCTATTATCTATGATCTTCTTTTTTAAGTTGTCTTTTTTGTTTTCACCAAGATCAAGCTCCAATACATTGGCTACATTTGGAGTTTCTATGATCGGACGGTATTTCTTTATACTATCTTTACTTGCCTGTTTTTTATTGATCAGACCTTTATTAATCGTTTTCTTAGTTTTATTCCCCTGATCAAGCCTATTTTTATCTATGTTTACTACCCCATCCTTCGCAATATTCTCAGGCATAATCAGTTGATTTATTTCGTCTTGGTAGAATAATATACTGACAAATAAAATTCCTAGTACTAGATAGATAATCCCTCGCCAATAACTTGTATTTTCTTCCACAATCTCGTCAATATTTATTGCTTCTTCAGATGTTTCCGACTTCCAGCGTGATACTTGATACTCAACTTCTGCAGGGATCCCTTTTGACAGTTGCCAAAAATATTCTAATTGTTTAGCACCATACCTCTCTTCGACCTCTTCTAAGCTTAAATTGCTAATTGCAGCGACTAAAGAACCCACTTCACTTTTCTCTATTGCTTCTAATTGGAAAACAACACACATTTCTTGATGGTTTTTGAATGTGTTTGTAAAGCTAATATTCTTTGGTAAGGATTCATCGCCTGCCAAAAGTAGAAACAAGACTGATTCTTGGTGATTAATTTGACTTTGATTGAGTTGTAATAGGTTATCGAGACTTTCGTTGGATAGAAGATGGGCATTGTCTATACTAATGAGTGCTTTTTTTCTTAGATGGGTTCGAATGCTTTTTTCAATATGCTGGACGTTATCAGACTGTTCAATATTATTAGTTAGTTCACTTGGCAAACCAAGCTGTAGGCAAATAACCTTTTGCAACTGATCTTCTTGGATCTCCATCGATGCGTCAATATGAGCTATACAAATTTCATCATCCAGCCGCTTTTGTAATTGCTCTAGAGTATATGACTTACCAATGCCTTTTTCTCCAACCAAAACCGCTACCAATTGAGAAAATCTCACTTGATTTTCAAGCGAGTCTAAAAGTTGGCTTTTTTGAAGGCTAATGTAATTTTCCATTGGTCTTTGGAATCCATCTCGAACGGTAACAATAGAAACTGTAACAGTAGTGAAATTTTCTAAATTAACTTGAAGTATATTCCTCAATGACACTTGCTATCAAGGATTTGTCGTTTTCTTCGACAATGATCGGCCCATTTTTATCAATTAAAACCAACCTTAAAGAATCAGTTCGGTTTTTTTTGTCTTTTGCCATTACCGTAAGGAAATCTGAAGGCTTTAAAGGTAAATCACATTGAACTGGAAGTTTAAGTCCTTTAAGTAGCTGAATAGATGATATAAGCGTCTGCTCTTCAATTAATTTTTTCTTTACACTCAACGCAAGAGCCATAACCATGCCAATCGAAACTGCTTCGCCATGTAAATAGTACGTATAACCCGTTAAAGTTTCTAAAGCATGTGCAAAGCTGTGACCTAAATTGAGGATTGCTCGTCGTCCTAATTCCTTTTCATCTTCCGCAACAATATTAGCTTTCATTTGACAACTAAGATAAATAATTTCAGACACTAACTCTGGGTTTCTTGATAAGACTTCGTTGGATTTAGTTTCAAGTAAATGACGAATTTTTTTTTCACCTAGAAAAGCATATTTTGCTACTTCTCCAAGCCCGGAGATATATTCTCTATCTGGTAAGCTTGATAATGTATTCGTGTCTATAACCACTTGCATAGGTTGATAGAATGCGCCGATTAGGTTTTTACCATGCGAATGATTGATAGCGGTTTTACCACCAACAGACGAGTCGACTTGAGAGAGTAAAGTCGTCGGTATTTGAATTAGATTCATCCCTCTTTGGAAACTTGCAGCTACAAACCCCGTGAGGTCTCCGATAACACCACCACCTAATGCAATAATAAGATCGTTTCGTTTAAAATTATTTTCAATTAGATAATCAAGAATTAGAAAATAGCTTTCTTTGCTTTTATTAATTTCACCATCATCGATTAAAAATGTGTGGATATTTTCTTTGCTGAATCTTTGATTGTCGAAATTGCTAAGATTACTTTTTAATTGTTCAATATAGAGTGGCGCAACAATAGGATTACTCACTATAAGAACTTTACTGCCATTAAAACCTTCTAAAGCTGGTATTTTCTGGGAGATTAAAGATGCGCCTATTTGAATCAAATAGTCCGCATCTTTTAGATTGACTTTAAGTTCTCTCACATCATTTGGATTAGACATTAAATTTCTGTGTTAGTTTGAGGTTTTAGCAAGGAAGGTGACGCTACATTTAACTTTCATTAACCTGAGCGGTGATTTTATTAGCCACGGATTTTATAGAGTTTTCATTCGTTGCCACGATAATGTCGGCTATCTCTCGGTACTGCGCATCACGTTCGATATGTAAATTTCTAAGAGTTGATTCAGGGTCATTGTTATTTTGTAATAATGGGCGTCTTTTGTCTTTACGCGTTCGCTCTAACTGCTGTTCGATCGATGTTTCAAGATAAACAACGATGCCTCGACTGGCTAAAAATGTTCTATTTTCTGGTGTAACGACAGCGCCACCACCGGTTGCTAGCACAATGCCCTGCTTAGCCGATAATTCTTCAATAATTTCTTTTTCTCGAACACGAAAACCATCTTCACCTTCAATATCAAATATCCAGTCAATTGGTGCACCTGTTCGAGCCTCTATTTCTTGATCTGTATCCAAAAACTCTAAATGAAGTAGTTGTGCAACCTGCTTACCGATCGTTGTTTTACCGGCTCCCATAGGGCCGACCAAAAATACATTTCTTTTACCTTTCATATCGTACGTTCTTTTCTTTAATTTTCATTATTAGTGGCTTTCTCTTTTCAATCTCTGGCTATTATTTGAATGTCTAAAAAACAAGAACCCGCTATAGCGGGTTTTTGCAACATTATACCAGTAATACGACCGGTTGGATTATTTTAGAGAATCTTTTACTATCTTAGGTGTTACAAACATCAATAGCTCCTGTTTGGAGGAAGACTCTTTCGTTGATCTAAATAATACGCCAATGCCTGGTAAGTCACCGAGTAGAGGCACTTTAGTCACATCTCTGTTAACACGCTGTTGATATACACCACCTAATACAATGGTTTCTCCATTATCAACTAATACACGCGTACCGACTTCTCGAGTATTGATTGCTGGACCAAAGAGAGTATCTTCACCACGAGTATCTTGGTTAATCTGCAAGTCCAAGATTATACGATCATCTGGTGTAATTTGTGGAGTAACTTTTAATCCTAATACAGCATCTTTAAAAGAAACCGTAGTATTACCTGCAGAGCTTGCTTGTAAATAAGGTATTTGCTCACCAGAACGTATATAAGCTTCATTATTGTTAGTAGTAAATACTCTAGGCGATGCAATAACTTCTCCTCTAGACTCACTTTCTAGTGCCGAAAGCTCCACATCTAAAATAGTCCCTTCAATCAATCGAGCGAAAGTTAATCCAATGGTTCCAGCAACATCTGTTAGAGGTAGATTGACGGCAAGACTTCTACTTTGCGGATTTCCACCAAAAAATAAAGCGTCACTTGCTGCTTGATTACCACTTATAGCACCATCGCCACCAAGATCGGATACGCCAAACCGAATACCTAAATCATCAGAAAAGCCATTATCCGCTACAACAATTCTAGACTCAATTAGAACCTGTCTAACGGGTATGTCTAAACGGTTAACCATTGCTCTTATTTGAGCGAGTTTTTTGGCTGTATCTTGAACAATTAATATATTGGTTTTATCATGAACCGCCACGCTACCACGAGCGCTTAAATATTGAGCGCCTTTAGTTAAAATTAGTGCAGATAGTTCAGCGGCTTTTGCATAATTAACTTGAATAAATTCAGACTGCAAAGGAGCCAATTTTTCAATTTGATCTTCCGTTTCTAATTCTAATTTTTCGCGCGCTGCAATCTCTTCTGCTGGCGCAATTAGCATCACGTTACCGTTTTGTCGTTTTGCTAAACCTTTAGTTTTTAAAATCAAGTCCAAAGCCTGATCCCAAGGTACTTGATTTAATCGCAGAGCGATCGAACCTGAAACCGTATCACTAGTGATCATATTAATATTAGTAAACTCAGATAAAATAGTGAGCGCTGAGCGTACCGGAATAATTTGGAAATTAAGCGATAGACGCTCACCAGTGTATACGGGCTCACGCAATTTTTTCTGCTCAATCTCTTCAGCTGTCAAAGGTTTCAATTCAATGATAAAAGCGTTATCTGCCTGATACGCTAGATACTCATATTCATCACCAATCGTTTCAACCGCAATTCTGACATTACTTCCAACAACACTGGTGGATATATATTTTGCTGGTGTCGCAAAATCAATAACATCAAGTTTTCTAATTAATTCTTCCGCAATCGTCGCATCAACAAAATCTGCTAAAACAGTCCGGCCTTCTTTTCTCAAATCGATACCAATATTTGAATTACCTAGTTCAACAACAATGCGACCTTCACCAGACTCTCCTCGCCTAAAATCAATATTAGAAATATCTTTACCACTACTTTTCGGGTTGGAAGTTTCTTGCTGATCATTCGATTGAGAGGTTGTAGCTACTTGATTTGAACCTTCTCGCGCACTCGAAACTTCAGTACCATGACCGATTGTCAAAATAAGAGCATTTCCATCAATTCGAGAAGCATAAGGCGTCATTTCGACTAAATTGACTACCAACCGAGTTCTGTTACCCGCTTGCACCGCAGTTATACTTCTAGTGACACCAATTCCGACACTTTGAGTTTTCTTTTTAAGTGCTGATGTTACGCCGGCAAAATCCATTGCTATTCTTGCTGGATTGATGGTTGTAAACTCTTTAAAGCTCGGAGGCGGAGTATCCATCGTCACGCGGATTTCTACCTTATCCCCGGGCAAAACTACGAAATCAATATTTGTAATTTCTGTTGCACTGACAATATTCACAAGACTGTTCACTAATATCAGTAATGCAATCGATAGTTTTTTGGTCAACCTTTGGTTTACCATGCTTTTTACTCCCCACTTTGACTCTTTAATCTGTCCACAGATATTCATAAAATCTCCTACTTACATTGACTCAGTACTTGTTCAATACTTGAAGTTACCCTTCAGCCAACGTTAAAAATATTTTTCTTCGCTCCCAACAGCCTTTGCTGTCCGGCACTAAAGTTGTAATCTCTATTTGACGTTCCGAAATACCTAAAATTTGCCCATGATGTATGCCAAGGTATTCGCCTGACTTAACTCTTACAACATTTCCGCTAATTGGCCCCGCAGTCATTCTAATTAATCCCCATTCTTTGCCTGGCCTTTTAAGTGTTCCAACCATTTCCATTGAATCTAAAGAATATCGTTCCAACTCTTCTCTACGCCTCTCTGGATTAGGGCGAATATCTTCGTCACACCCATCATGTAATAGTTTAAGCTGTGCCTCTAATTCTGGCTCCATATCGGCAAAAGGGCTACGCAATTCCACCGAAGAATAATCGTGTGGCTGATAAACTTTTACATCTGGCATCGGTTCTATTCGACCAGGCGGTTTAGCCTTAATCGTGTCGACCCATGATTGCAAATCATCCGTGTTACCACCACAAGATGCCAATAGAGCCAATAGAGCAGCAATGACTGACATTTTGGTTAAACTTTTGGGTCGAGCTTGTCCATTAAAAATAAACATTAACTTTCTCCCGAATCCGCACGATAGGTTTTTGCTGTAATTTGCATTATCAACATCCTTTCGCCTGGAGAGCTTGTGACTTCTCCATCACCAATTTTTATACTAAAATCGTGTAAAGTCACTATTCTTGGCAACCTAGATACTCGAGAGACAAAATCTGCAATTTGATGATATCCACCCGAAACCTGAACTTGAATTGGCTTTTCAGAATAAAATTCTGCATCTCTTTCGGGATCAAAACCTAACGAAACTATTTCGCATCCTGCACCAGTAGCTGCATAAGAAACTTCATCCAATAATTCTGCCATTTGATCGGCTTTTGGCAGTTGTTGTAACAAGGTTTCAAAGCTTTCTTGAATGGTTTTCATTTGACGTTTGTAAGCGTCGAGATTAACGGCTTTCGATTGTTTTTTTTCAAACTCTTTTTTAAGCTCTATCTCTTTACGCTCAATGGTAACCAGATCACTTCGTTGATCCCCAATAAAGAGGTAATAGCCTACTCCAACCACGATCCCAAAAACGATCGAAACCATAATGGCTTTACCAACCAAAGGCCAAGATCCCATATTATTAAAATCAACTTCATTAATATCGAAATTCTTTAAATCATCTGTATTCATTTCTTGTCTCCTTTGCGGTTCGCATTAGGTGACGTAATTATTGCGCTTAAAGTAAAATTCTTACGACCCGCACCAGAATCCTTATCTTCAGCAAAATCTTCAATGTCAGGCTTCTTAATCCACGGAGATGTTGCTAATGCTCGCATAAAATTTGAAATTCTTGGTCCTGACTCGGCAATACCGGTAAATAGCACCTTATCTCCTTTTCTTACAATTTCTTTCAAATTCATGCCTTCAGGCATTTTTGTAACTATTTCATCAAACAAGTGAACAATTTGTGGTCGGCTTTTTTGTAAATCTTGAATCAGCTCCATTCTATCAACTAACTCCTTACGTTCTTTTTCTAGGGTCGTTATTTCTTTAATTTTTGTATCGAGCTGTCGAATTTGAGTCTGTAAAAAACTATTTCGAGAGCGCTGGTTATCAATTTCGTTTCCAAAATAGCTAAAAGCTAAATACATGAGAATCGCGCCTAAAAAAGCGATTAGACCTAAAATACTGACAAACTGACGCTGCCTTTCAGCTCGTTCTTCCTCACGCCATGGTAAGAGATTGATATTAGCCATTAGTCAAAACTCCTTAACGCTAAGCCACAACAATTGACAAGAGACGGTGCATCCGAACTTAACGCTTGCGCATTCACTCTTGCGGAAAGAGACATATCAGCGAATGGATTCGCAATTGATGCTGTTGTCCCTAGCCTTTCTTCAATCATTTCTTCTAAACCATCAATGACAGAGCAGCCTCCAGCTAAAACAATATGATCAACTTCTCCATATTGACTTGAACCATAAAAGAACTGGAGCGAACGACTTATTTGCTGAATAATGGCTTCTTTAAACGGCTCTAAAACTTCTGGCTCATAATCATCCGGTAAACCGCCCTGTTTTTTTGCCATTCCTGCCTCTTCAAAAGAAAGCCCATATCGTCTTTGAATTTCTTCGGTTAATTGAGACCCACCAAAAGTCTGCTCTCGGGTGTAAATAGTATTAAAATCTTCTAAGACACTTAAACTGGTATTGGTTGCGCCAACATCAGCAACAGCTATAATTTGACCTTCACCTTGATCTGGCAATTGGTTAGCTAACAAGCGAAAAGCTCGCTCAATCGTATAAGCTTCTACATCGACTACTTTAGCCGTTAATCCTGCCAACTCTAAAGCATCAACACGACTGTAAACATTTTCACTACGGGAAGCGGCTAATAACACATCAACTTTATCCGGTACTTTTTCTGATTCACCTATCACTTGAAAGTCTAACGCGACTTCTTCTAACGGGTAAGGGATATATTGATCAGCTTCTACTTCAATTTGGCTTTCCATTTCATCTTCACTAAGATCTTTGTCCATTTGTATGGTCTTAGTAATAACCGAAGAACCCGCAACTGAAACGGCGGCGAATTTAACATTTGTTCCGGATCGTTTGATGACTCTTTTTAATGCTTCGCCAACGACCTCAGGATCGCGAATATCCCGGTCAGCCATTGCGTCTTGTGGAAGGGGCTCTACAGCATAACTTTCTACACGGTATCTTGAACCCACTTTTCCTAATTCAATCAGTTTGCAAGCGGTCGAACTAATGTCAATACCGACTAAAGCTGTCTTTTTGGAGCCGAATAAATTTCCTAGCATAATTAC
>JQIA01001847.1_pt1 | contig 11389 bp, 10 predicted proteins | sample 811431 | NCBI WGS metagenome assembly JQIA01 (sample SAMN02998118, study PRJNA258478) | marine sediment metagenome | biome: marine; feature: seafloor; material: sediment; isolation source: oil-polluted sediment collected from 3 locations (0.5 km, 0.7 km and 0.9 km)... | place: USA: Gulf of Mexico ... | reverse complement strand
GCAGTTTGTTCGATCGTTATTATCATCGGCTGGGGTGTTTATTGGGGTGTTCAGGTAAAAGATACTATGTGCTTACTTGAAGCGTCTACATCGGAAGAAATACCTGAGTGTTTAGAAAATATGTAAGGCTTGAGGCTGTTCAGAATCCTGTCTCAAAGCAAAAGCACTCAAGCCATCTCATGACAGCTTAAGTACGGCATCAAGTAAGTTAGGCTCTGAGTGGCTCAGGCTGTAGTGGCTCAGGCTGTAGTGGTTCACGATGTAGTTGCTCAGACTTAAACTGGCAGTTACCCATGTTTACTCGGTGTCTGCCAGTTTAGATCCGAGCTAATTTCTTCCAGGTTCAAATCGATTTACCATCAAGCCAAATTTCTATTGGTGTCCTGCTATGGTACATCTTGCCCCGAAGGGTTCGCTCTTTGTAGTAGTGTAATATCCGGCCCTCCGAATCTTTCTGCAATCCCTCCGTGTCTGAGTAGTATTTTTTTGCACAAGTGTCAGAATAAAGTATGCCGCTGTGAAAACTCACTGCCAGCAATTTTCTAAAGCGAGCCTTATGCCACGCATTGCATTTATAGTTGTTGCAAATTTCAGGTTAGCTTCCAAAAAATTAAGAATTAATTACTGCCCCATAACGTCCCCAGATTTTGCCTAACAACGGCCATAAAAGAGTTCGGCTGGCTCCAAAACTACGTGAAACCTACTACACCGGCAAACCAGTATTGCTTGCTAGAAAGCATTTTTAGGGGCCATTTATAGTTCGCGGTCACGCGAGTAGCATGAAAACCAGTTCAAAATAAATAGTGGAGTGGTCCATAGTAATGAGGGTGGTTCAAGCTCTGATTTAAGGGTTCCAGAGTTGGCTCATCTAAGAAGCTTTAAAAGTCATTCCAATAGGCTTCCCATGAGTGTGTCAGGTAGGTTATGCTTATGTCATTCATTACAAACTATGGGAAGCTTATTGTGAATTTTAATTCTGTGGGTATGATAAAACTGCTATCGGCATTACTACTGTCCGTAGCCGCTCTGGTATCCGTAACCGCCGTCGCGGCCGACGGGGCTTATAAAGCGCCACGTGCCTCGGATGGAGTTCATCCTGACTTTAATGGTATTTGGCAAGCTCTTAATGAAGCCAATTACGATTTAGAAATTCATATGGCTCGCCCATCTATGGCCTTGCGAGATGGCCCAGCGGGGCCGATACCCGCAAAAGGCACCCTCGCGCTAGGCGCGGTCGGCGCGGTTCCTCCGAGCCTGGGTGTGGTGGAAGGGAACAAAATCCCTTACACACCAGAAGCATTGGCGATAAAACAGGAAAACCAGCTTAACTGGCTTGATCGCGATCCCGAGATTAAGTGCTATCTTCCCGGTGTGCCTCGCGCAACTTACATGCCGCACCCTTTCCAGATTTTTCAGGGTGACGATTCTTTCTTTTTTGCTTACCAATATGCAGGAGCAGTTAGGGATATCTTCACTAAAGACCCCGGCCCAGCTCCTGTAGACAGCTGGATGGGACAGTCAGTTGCCTCCTGGGACGGCGATACACTGGTTATTGATGTAACAGGCCTGATACCTTCAACGTGGCTTGACCGATCTGGTAATCATCACAGCGATCAACTCCATGTAGTAGAGCGTTATACTTTGATGGGGCCTAACCACATTCAGTACGAAGCAACTATTACCGATCCAGCGACCTATACAAAGCCCTGGAAAATCAGCATGCCACTTTATCGCCGTATGGAATCTAATATGCAACTATTAGACTTTAAATGCGTCGAATTTGTGGAAGAGCTGATGTATGGAGACCTTCGAAAAACACCACTCGACTAATTTATTTAGGCACGTTTATATTAGGCACGACTTTAAGTGCAGCCAAGCACTCGGTGATTATTAAAGAAACCACCTGATTGCAGATGAATTTATCTAACTAGAGATTATTATTATGTCTTTGAAAAATATTGCTACAGTCGCAGGATTAACATTAACCGCAGTGTTAACTGCATCAATACCATCCCAGTCAAGCGCTCACCATGCTTTTGGTGCGGAGTTTGATGCCAACAGTCCTCTTGTTTTACGTGGCTCCGTTACCAGAATTGAATGGGTTAATCCTCACGCCTGGTTCCACATTGAAGTCACTACAGAAGATGGCGCAAAGGAAGCCTGGAGAATTGAAGGCGGAACGCCCAATACATTGCTCCGACGCGGTATTAACAAGCGTTCTATTGCCATCGGCACAGAAATCGTTGTTGAAGGCTACCAGGCCAAAGATCGCTCCAACAGTGCTAACGGTCGAAATATCACTTTAGCCAATGGTAAGAAAATGTTCATGGGTTCATCCGGCACGGGTGCACCTGAAGATGGCGCAGACTCTTCAGGTTCATAGGGAAGGGAAGCGCTTGATGAGTAAGTTCACAGTTCTCTCCGTATTATTCGTACTCAATATTTTCCTGAGTGCCTGTAGCCCGTCTGAGCAAGTTGAGCAGGCCGGGCAAGCTGGAGATACCGAACTCAGTCCGTTTAAATCCACTGGTGATGTCCTGCACATCATGCAGTGGGTTTTGGATCCTGCGTCGGATCATGTTTGGGACTCTGCTGGTAGCATTATTACGGCAGCGGGCACCAGAGAATTGGCGCCAACCACCGATGAAGGCTGGCTCGCGGTTCAACACAGTGCCGCTGTAGTTGCAGCAACCGGGAATTTATTACTGATGCCCGAGAGAGTGGTAGATGAAGCGGGGTGGCGGGACATGTCACTCGGTCTTATTGCTGCGGGTACGCGAGCCCAGGCAGCCGCAGCTGCCCAGGACTCTGACGAGCTGTTTAAGGCTGGCGGGCAAATTTATCGAGTGTGCGCATCATGCCATGCTGTTTACCTGCACGATGATGAAGACGAGCAGAATAGCGAAAACACCGATTCCTAAACATCTGTATCCCAAACCCTGCTACTTCTGAGCATCTGTTTCTAAACGTCTGTTCCTACGCTGACTTCCTACATTGACGTTAGAGAGCTTAGTAGAGGCCTGTAAAAACGATTTGTAACTATTCGTGTCTAAGAAAATAAGGGCAAGGCAGACGCTTTAGAGCTTCCGGCTCAGATCTTTCTTCTCGACCTGACCATCACGAAATTTCAAAGCTTCTGTGTAAAACCCCGCTGTCGTTAAAGTAATCGTCACTGTATTCGCTCCCCGGTTTTCCCAAAACCAGCCGTGGATACCATTAAATGGTGCAACGAATGCCCCATATTCGTGATCTTCTTTTCCCATGCTATAACTTTTTTCGAAGCCTTCTACGTCGTGAGATTCGCCATGAAAGTCAAACGAGATTACTTCAGAAGCCGTCCAGTTATAGAGTAAGGTACTGTCCAGAGCCAGCTGATATTTATACTCAACATATTCAAACGGTAGTAATTCGAAGGAAACTGTATCCTTGTGAAATTTGGTCTCCTCTTTCTCTACAGTTTGCCTTGTTCTACCATCAGATTCCGATAAACCCATCAGCCCCATTGCCGCTCCTGTTCCCAGGGGGTCACGATTAAACTCCGCAGGCAAAATAGTGGTAACAAGCACCAGAGCAGCGACGCTAAGAGCTCCTGCGGTGGCTAGCGCTATTTTAACTCCAGATCTGGATTCGGGAGAAAGCCCCTCCGAAATATTATTTTTCATCTCTTTATCTCTTTATCTTTTTATATGGGGTGTTTATTGCCACAGGTAGCCCGCAAACTGGTATCCGGCCAGTATAAAGCCCAGAGTCATTAATACCGTATTTGTAATAAATGCATGTCTTTTAAAACCATCGCTCTGACGCCATCGCGTCAGAATCATGACAATAACGGCCAAAGCAACCGCCTGACCCAGCTCTACGCCCACATTAAAGCTCAGCATATTTGATACCAGGCCAGTGGTAGACAGAGAAAGATCCTGTAGTTTTGTTGACAGCCCAAGACCGTGGCACAGACCAAAAGCAAACACCGCAATCCTTGCATCTATCTGAAAGCTGAATAGCTGCTTAAAACCGCCCATGTTTTCAAAGGCTTTATAGACCACCGAAAGGCCAATAATGGTATCTACCATATAGGCGTTGACGTTCAATCCACTCAATACACCTGCCATTAAGGTGATGCTGTGGCCCAGCGTAAAGAGGCTTACATAAAGAAGCACATCTTTTAAGCGACGCAAAAAAAACACAACACCTAAGAGGTACAGGAGGTGATCGTAGCCGGTGATCATGTGCTTTGCGCCCAAATACATAAAAGGCATAAGAGCACGGCCATCAAGCCCCTGCACAAAATCGGCATTGGCGCCGGATATATTGTGGGCTGTCGCCACTGCAGGAATTAATATCAGGCCAGCCAGTAAGCAGAGAAACAGCCTGCCAGGGTATTTAAGCCCAGTCAAAGAGAAGGTTTGGCGCTGGTGTCTGGCTGTAATGATGTCTTGTTACTCCATATCGGGTGGTAATTATAGCATCAGGGCAGGGTGCTCAGGCTCGTTTTTACCTTTTGTCCACCCCTGAAATCCTCTACTAGAAATGACAGTTCAAAACCGGTGATGTCTGTCTCACCAGTAGTCATTAGCGACCTCAGTATCGATCATTAACGACGCGTGTGTATACGGAAAGCTAGTACGTGAAACGACAACTTGCTTCGGTGCAGCGCGACTGTTTTGGTATCGCCTATTCTAACAATAAGAAAACCAGGGGGTTTTAGCTCATTAGGTACGCCCAGTTCGTCACACTCCAATATTGAAGCCGAATAATAGAGAACCGTAATAAATATCTCAGAAAAAGCGTGACGGGTATCACAGATACAGAGTCTTCATCTGAAAACCTAGATCAACTGCGTGATAATTACTGCCTCAACCGGTCGCGATACCTTCACGAGCTTTTTGTATTGCCGGTAGCTTACGTTGCGATCAAAAAGCAGGTCGCTGCTAAACACTTAAAGAGGGACAAGCAAATGCTCAAGTCATTCCGTAAAACAACTTTCGGTAAAACCACAGTCGCCGCTCTCGGCGGAGCCTTATGCATGGTAGGTGCCACTACTGCCCATGCGCTCACTGCAGAAGACATCGAAATCCATGGCTTCTTCACTGCCGGAGCAACTATTAGTGATCTCGACAAAACTTATTTACGTACCACAGACGATGATGTTTCGTTCGACGAAGATTCGACGCTCGGCCTACAAATTATTGTTCCCATCGACGAACGCATTACCTTACAGGCTCAGTTGCTAGCCAATAATTCCAAGAACGCTGACACCGACTTCGAAGTTGAAGTGGATTGGGCTTTCGTCAGTTATGAAATCAACGACGAGCTCATGGTGCGTGCGGGCCGTATTCGTTATCCACTGTTAATGCTTGGTGATTACGCCGAGGTAGGTTATGCCTATCCCTGGATTCGTCCGCCACAGGAAGTTTATGGTGGAATCCCCATCACATCCATGGATGGTGCTGATCTTCAGTTCAACATGCCTGTTGGAAATTTTAATTTAGCTCTGCAACCTTTTGTCGGTCAGCGAGACGATGATCTGTATATTCAGGCTATCAATGCCGAAATCGAGACCGAGGTAAGCAATATAGTCGGTCTCAAGGTGAGCCTGGCGAACGATTATGTCACCGTCCACGCTGGTTATACCGAGATGGAAGTTACCATGGATCAGAATACACCTCTCGGCTTTATGACAGGCCTGGGTGGGTTAACTTTGATGGATGACGCAGATGCCAGTCTATACACATTGGGCGCTAATTTTGAGCGGCAGAATCTGGTGATTATGGCTGAATACTTACATGCAGACTTTAAGAAGGAAGAAGGGCAGGATAAAATTTCTAACTACGATGCGTGGTATACGATGGTGGGCTATCGTTTTGGTAAGTTTATGCCTCATGTTACTCTGGCTCAACTCGATGCAGATGAGCCTGCAAGAGGGCCATCAAGCGAAACCTTAACTGTTGGTTTGCGCTATGAACTTAGTGATTCAAGTGCCTTAAAAATAGAGTGGGCGCGAGTTGAACCCAAGGAAAATACAGCAGGCCCCTTTGGCCCCAATGATTCGACTTCTATCTTCACACCCTATGGTATGTTTGAAGCACCCCTTTATGATGATATTAATGAAGAAGGTAATATCTTTAGCATTGCACTTGAAGTGATCTTTTGATAGGCACCCCGACGACGCACAGGAGAAAAGAGATGAAAACACGATTAAAAAAATCCCTCGCCCTGACCATGCTCGGTATCGGTCTTGCATTAACAAGTGCTACACAGGCGGATTTAGCCATAGTGGTTAACCACGATTATAGTGGCAGCAGTATTACCCTGGATCAGGTACGTGATTTGTACCATGGTAAAAGCAAAACGCTACCCAACGGCGAGCGAGCCAAGGTAGTAGATCAACCGAGCGGTAGCAACTCTCGCGAGCAGTTTTTGGCTCGGGTGCTTGAACAAAATGAATCCGAGCTGAACCGCTACTGGTCGAAATTGATCTTCTCAGGCAAGGGGCGTCCACCCGAAGTGCTGGAAAGCGCCGATGCGGTCAAACGCTGGATTACGCTAAACCCTGAAGGGATTGGCTACATCGATAGCAAAGACGTTGATGGAACTGTAAAGGTCTTATTAAAAGTTCGTCAATAAGACCAAAGACCCAAAAAGCGCGAGTCTCGACTCGCGCTTTTTCTTTACCAATATTTCACTCCGGAGTATTGTAGGCTGGGGTTCAAGGTTGAAGGCAGGCCGACTATATATTTAGCCCTTCAGGCCTCCGACTCCCTCCGAAACTAGGTGACAGAGCAAGAGTTATGATATTAAAAAAAGCATCAAGTGCATTGCCAAACTTCCGCAATATTAAATCGACGCACAAGATGTACATCACTCTTGGGATGTTGTTTGTCTCTGGCCTCATTCTGGCATTCACTTATGTGAATATGCGGGCGCTCGAAAAAGATGCTGCAGCACTTGATCTGAAAACCACTCAGATGGTGGAGTTGATTGGCCAAATCGAAGTCGATGTCCTCGAGGCCCAGCGGGAGGAGAAAAACTTCATCATAAATAACGATAATAGCTATCGTATTGCTCACAAAGGAAAAATAGAAGAATTTTCAGAGCATATGGATCAACTGTCGATCTTGTTAGGTATCGAGACAACAGAAAGCGATCAGCAGACAGAGGCGATAGCTCCTGTATCAGCGGATCCAGATATCGACTCTAGCGCTGAAACTGTGAATGGTCAGACAGTTATAATCTTCGCCTTACGTAAAGCTATGGCTGACTATGAAGCCTTCTTCACTACCCTGGCTGAAAACAAGATCAAATTGGGCCTGGACGACCGTTCTGGTATACGTGGAAACATTATCCGAGGACTGGATCGAGTTGAAAATGTCGTGCTTACGATGGCTGGGGCAAAGCCTGCCCTGGTGGTTTCAGTGTTGCACTTGCGTCAGGCACAAACTACCTATCTGAGTGGAGGCATGACTGAAGCAGCTCTCGGCACGGTGGGCTCCGAGCTGGAGCAGATGAGCGAGACTATCGAAGAAGCGAATCTTTCTTCTAGCGCTAAACAAGCTGTTCTCGATAGTCTGGATAACTATCAGTCTCTCTGGCCAGAGGTCGTAGGGCTAGCGTCAGGCATGGGTACCGCCCAGGCTACTTTTATCGAGTCGGTGAACCGAATTGCTCCTCTACTTGGTCAAATCCAGGATTTGACTAACCAAATTAGAGCTGAAAACCGCGAGCAAGGAGAAGAGAAACGTACATTGGCCGCATTCCGCTACTTTGCCACTCTTTCTGTTATTGCCGGCTTGTTAATTTTATCAACGGTTATTTTTATTCGTGATCTGACTATTCGCCTTAGTGGTGTTGTGGACGCAGCGACTGCGATCGCCGCTGGCGACTTGACCCAGGAGGTTGAACACAGCCACTGGAGCGATGAGTTAGGTCAAACATCCCGACGCATGGTAGACATGATAGCCAGTCTGAGTAACGTCATTAGTAAAACTCGGCAAGCATCCAGTCAGGTGTCTCTCGCAGCAGGCGAGGTGTTAAGCGGTAATACTGAACTGAGTTCCCGGACTCAGGAGCAGGCTTCCAGCCTTGAAGAAGTTGCTGCCAGCATGGAAGAAATGACCGGCACCGTGGATACCAACGCAGAAAATGCTACCCGGGCTGCAGAGCAGGCAAAAAATGCCAAAGAGTTAGCCAGTACTGGCGGAGATGTTGCCGGTCAAACCGCCGATGCAATGGTCCGCATCGAAAAATCTAATGCTAATATCGCCGAAGTCCTGGAGCAAATTCAGGATTTTGCCTTTCAAACTAACCTCCTTGCCCTTAATGCGGCAGTAGAAGCTGCTCGTGCCGGGGAGCATGGCCGAGGCTTCGCCGTTGTTGCCAGCGAAGTACGTAACCTGGCCGGGAACAGCGCAAAGGCCGCCAAAGATATTAAAGCAATGATTGGCGATAGCACCAAAAATATCAGCGAAGGTGCCGAGCTGGTCAACCGTTCTGGCGATATGTTACGTCAAATCACGGACTCCTCGAGCGAAGTGAGTACTCTGGTCAGTGAAATCGCAGCCGCCAGCCAGGAGCAATCGGCCGGGATTCAACAGGTCAATCGCGCCGTTGTGGAGATGGACAGTATCACCCAGCAGAATGCGGCCCTGGTTGAAGAAGCTGCTGCGGCCAGTGAAGCAATGGGCGTTCAGGCACAACAGCTTCAAGAACTAGTGGCTTTCTTTTTACTGGATAATAGCAGCGTAGTGGAATCACCCATTGCCTCCAACACGACCGCTAGTGAGGTTGAAGAGCTTCAACCCGCCACCGCAAGCCAGAAAAAAGAAAGTGCCGCCTCCATCGACAACAAATCCGGAAAGGCACTTAAACCACAGAATGAAGCCAAAGATGATGACTGGTCAGAGTTTTAGTTTTTTAAATTATTGTGGGCGGCACTCTCATCTCCCTTCCTGGGTTTTATAAAGTAGGTTCTATAAATATACCCCCCTCATAACAAAACAGTGGGAAATCTAAACCTGCCCATCGTGTAATTATAATCAGGGATGACGAATACTCGATATGAGCAAAGAAAAAACGATTTCAAAAAAAATAACGCAGCTTGGTCTTATCGTCACAATTTTTCTCATGGCTGTGCCAGGCTACTATATATTGTGGAACGAATATCAAACTTCTAGCCAGCAAAATATAGATAGAGCTAAAATGCTGATTGCGGGTACTAATCTTCAATTACAACCGGCCATTCACTATAAAGATACCGCTGCGCTCGATAGTCTTGTCAATATTTTTTCTAGCCAGGAATCATTTCTCTATATTGTTATTTATGATGCGGGCCTAAACATAATTAGCAGCAGTAGAGATCCGGGCATAAATGATCTTCCGCTATTGCTAGATGTTAGGTGGGGCTTAAATATGTTTGACGAAGGGCGGCTTCGTCGAGATGATCCGAAAACAGGCAATAAACTTACTGAATTTACATTCCCTGTTATTTCCAAAGTAAGCCCTTCCAACAGACATATAACGTCCAGTAAATTTCTTAAGGCAATAGCCGACCCTCAGGTTGGGGGCAGTAAGCACCTTATGGGCTATATCCGGCTCGGCATTAGTGAGGCAAAGGCAGAAAGCGCATTTATGATGTTCTGCCTCAAAGCAGGCCTGATTTTTCTGGCTTTAGTAGCGGTGATTTCTTTAGCCGTCATGCTAGCTACCCGAATTATAACTGCGCCCATCGGCCAATTAGCAAAATTGGCGGATGATATCTCCCTTGGTAAGCTCGATACGGTTTCTATTCAGGGGCCTCAGGAGATACAGCAATTAGCCATAAGCCTAAACGCCATTATCGAAAACCTGGCAACACACAAAGTTGATCTGGATGTGGATAACCGGCTGCTGAGCTTAAAAGTCGATGAGAGAACTGTCGAGCTATCAGCTCGGAACAATGAACTAAATAAAGCGATCTCGGAAGTCACTCTGGCTAAAAACAGGCTGCGCCAGCTTGCCTATTTCGATAGCCTCACATCTTTACCAAACCGAAGAAACTTTAATGATCAGTTCGAGTTACTACTCAACATCGCACTCCGAGAGCAACATGTTCTTGCCCTGTTATTTATCGATATCGATAATTTTAAACGCATCAACGATTCTCTAGGCCACAATGCCGGTGATCTTTTACTTAAAGAGATCGCTTCCCGGCTTAAAGAGGGGGTGCGCGATCAAGATTTACTTTCTCTGAGTGGCAGCGATAGCGGATTTGTATTTCGTTTCGGGGGCGATGAGTTCACCATCGTTCTCAATAAAATTGACTGTGCCGAATCTGCAGGAATAATAGCGGAAAGATTACTGGTAAAACTCTCACTTCCTATGACTATTGAAGGCCACGAATTTGTTGTCACACCCAGTATAGGCATCGCGCTCGCCCCGCAGGATGGTGAAGATATACAAAGTCTGTTAAAACATGCTGATACGGCAATGTACAACACTAAAAGTGCAGGAAAAAATAGCTATTCCTATTACAACGAAAATATGGAAGAAGCTGATATCGAGCGCCTAAACCTGGAGACAGAATTACGTAGAGCACTAAAAAATAATGAACTCGAGCTGTATTTTCAGCCCCAGGTCAATATAGAAACTGGCGAAATCGTTGGTGCCGAAACTCTTTTACGATGGGAGCATACAGAAATTGGTTATGTCCCTCCGTTTGAGTTTGTAGCACTGGCAGAGCAGTCAGGTATTATGGGGGAGTTAGGTGACTGGGTTCTGTTGAATGCCTGCCAGCACATCAAAGCTTTCCAGGATAAGGGGCTTAATTTACCGAATGTTTCTATCAATGTGTCCAGTGTGCAATTCACTAATGAATTTAGTGTAAAACTAAAGTCCATACTCAATGACCTTAATCTAGAGCCCAGCTCGATTATCGTTGAGATCACGGAAGGAATTATTATGGGCAATGTTGAGGAGACAAGTTCACGCCTGGATGACGTCAAGCAGATTGGCGTAGGTTTATCTGTAGATGACTTTGGTACCGGTTATTCTTCTTTGGCTTATCTGACTCGCTTCCCCCTTGATGAATTAAAAATCGATAAAAGCTTCGTGACCAGCGTTGACAAATCCCCCGAGAACGCCAGTATTGTTCAAGCTATTATTTCTATGGGACAAAGTCTCGGCCTGGATTTAGTTGCTGAAGGCGTCGAAACGCCTGAGGAATATGATTTTTTAAAACAGCGAGGCATCAAGGTTGTACAAGGGTACTTTTTTAGTAAGCCCGTTGGGGTTCTGGAGTTTGAAGCCCTTTTGAAAGAGAATTCGTTCAAAGAACAAATAGAAGAACATCAAGGTTAAAATGCCAGGAATTGTTTAGGTAGTATAACGTTCTTGTTTACAACGAAGTTTTAGACTC
>JQIA01001846.1_pt1 | contig 11397 bp, 9 predicted proteins | sample 811431 | NCBI WGS metagenome assembly JQIA01 (sample SAMN02998118, study PRJNA258478) | marine sediment metagenome | biome: marine; feature: seafloor; material: sediment; isolation source: oil-polluted sediment collected from 3 locations (0.5 km, 0.7 km and 0.9 km)... | place: USA: Gulf of Mexico ... | reverse complement strand
CGTACTAAGTACTCCTGGAAACCGGAGTTTGTAAGCCACCCGTAAACAGAGCGGCCATTTCTTCGGCGATCTCTCGGGTATTCATTTCTCCATCGACCTGGTACCAGCGAGTCATCCAGTTAATGGCGCCAAATATGGTAAACGCTGTGATTTTAGAATTACAGGCACGCATAGAATGATCTTCCTTGCCATCATTGAGCATCTGCCGCATGGCAAGCTCAAGCTTTTGGTACAGAGGGTCAATTTTGTCTAAATACTTTGGCGATAGCGGTTCCCAACCTGGGTGAGCCAGGCAGCGACCAAATTCATCATCAAAGGTAGAGACAAAGAGGTGGATAAAGTCAGTGAGCTTTTCGATGCCCAGCTTTGGCGAGGACATAATCGTATCTGTCTGTTCTAGCAGATGGGTAATGGCCGTCAGTAAACATTGGTAGAGGATGTCTTCCTTGTTCTCAATGTAGTAGTACAAAGTGGGCTTGGTGACTTCCAGCTCGTGGGCGAGATCATTAAGCGAGGTGGCACGAAAACCTTTTTGATTAAACAGGCGTCCGGCGGTGCGTAGAATGGCCATACGCTTTAGTTCGTATTGCTCGTCCTTGCTTTGAACCGTGTGGCCCCAGCGGGTTTTACTCATAGCGAATTCGTTCCTGATGCATAAAGAAATGTTTGGTTTCGCACGCGCTCCGTTTTACTGGAGGCCTCAATGACGCCATTTGTCTTTTGAGTGGAAACTCAACAGGGAGTGAGTCTAACCTAGAATCCGCTTTCGGGATACAAGAAGTCAGGTGATTTACTCAATGGTAACTTGGTTTGAATTCTTGTTGGTGTTAACGATCTGGCTGTTGGGCTTGCGGCGCATCACCGGGTAAAGAGAGCGATGTGAACAGGCAGGCTGTCTTTATGGGTAAATACACATAGAATAGGACTGTTGGTGTAAATCGAGCCCGGTGTGATTTATCGAGAAGGTAAGCACGGGCTTTTTTTATGCTATTGGCACCGGGATATCCGGGTGAATGATTAGGTGAGCAGCATTAAGGTATGGGGCTGTCACAAGGAATTAATAACGATGAGCAGTGAGCATGTGGGCAAGGTTTTTCCACCCCTGAAAGCGGATGTCGAAAAGTGGCAGTTGCGATTTTTTGCTAAAGCCGTAGGGGAACCCAATCCGATTTACTTCGACGAGCAAGCTGCGCAGGCAGAGGGTCATAAATCAATTTTGGCACCACCCACCTATGTACTGACCTTAAGCATCGCAGAACCTGACCCCTTCAAAAAATATCGTGAGCTGGGGATCAACCCTGAAAATATGCTTCATGCTCAGCAAAAATTCGAGTATTTTTCGCCGGTTTATGCAGGTGATCAAATTACCTTTACCTGCCGGGTAGTTGATTTTATCGAGCGTCGTGGGGGAGCGATAAAGTTTTTGATTGAAGAAACCGAAGCAGTTAACCAGGACGGTACAGTGACCACACGGTTTCGAAAGACCATTGTCATAAAAGACAGAGAACAGACAAATGCTCGCCCAGAGAAGAATACGGATATTCAGCCAGAGGAAGTCGAATAAATGATTCCCAGTTTTGACACGCTTCAAATTGATGATGAACTACCTACTCTGACAAAACCGCCGATTACGCGGACCACTCTGGCGTATTTCTGTGGTGCTTCTAATGACCACAATCCGGTGCATATCGATATTGATGCGGCTCAGGCAGTCGGCATGGACGATGTTTTCGTTCACGGTATGTTAAATATGGCTTATGTGGGGCAAATGCTGACTCAGTGGTTACCGCAAGATTCGTTACGTACCTTTGAAGTGAAGTTTGGCACCATGGTTCATCTCGGTGATCAGTTGAGCTGTAAAGGGCTTATTACCGAGAAGTTCGTAGAGGACGGTGAAAACCGAGTACGTATTAAGCTGCAGGTGTACAACCAGAACGATGAACGTAAATTAAGCGGGGAAGCGGTGATGGCGTTTCCGGACAAGCCTTAATCTTTGTTCGAGAATATTGAATGGCCAGGGCTTCCCGCGATAGCTTGAGACCATAAGTTAAAGTATTCCAAAGAAATAAGCCGAAGCAATATCCAGGCTAATAATAACCTTTAGACCCCTAATGAGAGACACGCAATGACGACTTATCAATCTCCGTGGATGGACGAAGACCTGGAAATCTTTCGCACGGCGGCCAGCCGTTTTGTTGAAACCGAAATGGTTCCCTACGACGAAGGTTGGCGAGAGCAAAAATATATTGATCGAGAGTTTTGGCGAAAGGCTGGGAAAAACGGATTTTTATGTACGGATATTCCCGATGAGTATGGCGGCGGAGGCGGAGATTTTCGTCACGAAGCGGTGTTTTTTGAAGAGCAATGGAGGCGAGGCTTATCCGGTTTGGGCCAGGGGGTTCACAGTATCGTTGCGAATTATTTGCTTCATCACGGTACGGAAGAACAAAAAAAGCGCTGGCTGCCAGAAATGGCCAAAGGTCAGTTAATTGCCGCTATTGCGATGACCGAACCAGGCACGGGTTCTGATCTTAAAGGCATTAAAACTCGAGCGGTTCGAGACGGCGACGATTACGTCATAAACGGTTCTAAGCTGTTTATTACCAACGGCTATGTCTCAGAATTGTTAGCACTGGTGGTCTGTACTGATCCGGGAGCAGGTTCCAAAGCCCTGTCGATCGTGATGATGGAAACCAGGAACCTGGATGGTTTTAAGGTGGGCCGAATTCTCAATAAGATGGGGCAAAAATCCCAGGATACCTGTGAGTTGTTTTTTGATGATATGCGAGTCCCTCAGGAGAATTTATTAGGTGGTGCGGAGGGCCAGGGTTTTGCCCAGTTGATGGCTGACCTGCCCTATGAACGCACCCAGGTGGGCGTGCAGAGCGTTGCCATGATGGAAGGGGCTATCTCGGAAACCGTTGACTACGTGAAGCAGCGTGAAGCGTTTGGCGCTCCCTTATTTAATTTGCAGAATACCCGTTTCCGGCTCGCTGAAGCTAAAATAAACACCCAGGTGGCGCGAGTCTTTCTCGATCATTGTATTCAAAATGTTGCGCGCGGCGAACTGGATAATGCGACCGCAGCTATGTGTAAATACTGGACCTCTGAGCAGCTCCAGCAGGTTCTGGATATTTGCCTGCAAATGCATGGGGGTTACGGTTACATGGAGGAGTATCTGATTTGTCGTATGTATGCAGATGCTCGAGTGGCACGAATTTATGCGGGTACCAGCGAAATTATGCTGGAAGTCGTCGCTCGAAGTTTGTAGGTGATTTATCTCTACATAGTTTTGAGATCTGGTTCACATTAGTAATTTGAGCCAGTATTGACCGTTAGCATCAAAATTTCGACCGTTCAGCGCCTAAATCTTTGATTTTATTGCAGAGATTTCTACTTCCTTCCTATACTTCAACCATTAATTGAGACAATTTTCTCAGTTCAGGCTTATTTGAAAAAAGTAGAGGTTGAAGTGTTACCACATTCCTGGAACCTTTCCGAAAATATGGAAAGAGTTCTCCTCACATTGTCATTCGCTCTCATCGGCGGCCTCAGCCATTTTGGCTTTGGCTTGCCGTTTGTGCAGGTGTGGTTGTGGTACGCGGGTTTGTCAGTCCTGTGGTTGTTTGCACTGGGGCTTCACTATGCATTTTTCTCCTCAGCGATGGGAAGACAGAGACACTCAAAAGTAGAGTTATTAAACCTTGTGACGGATTCGCTCCCAGTGGTGGCGTGGTCGATGAATGCCCGTAGGCTGGTAACGGATGTTTATGGCTGTGGCCTCGACGAGGACCGGAATAATAGCAAGGCTAATAACAACAGCTTGTGTTATGCCTTAGAGGGAAAAACAGCGCATGGGCTCGCGCAGGAGAATCCAGACTTTGGCATCTTGCTCTATCGTGCTTTGGGTGGAGAGGCTTTTACAGCAAACTGTAATATCGCTCAGAAGGGTTACCAGCACGTGTTTACCACGCGTATGAGAGGCGCTGTTAATCAGGGTTTTGATTGTATTTCAACAGAAATCCCGGGTGCCAGGTCCGATGTGTCATCGCTTGGCCTGTGGGAGCAAATGTTTGAGAATTCGGTTGATGCGGTGATGTTGCTCGACAAAAAACGTAGACTGTTTGCCGTAAACAAAGCCTTCATTGAGATTACCGGTTTCGAGGAGGCAGAAGCTTTAGGCCATCTAGATAAGCAGCTTCTCGGTGATCAGCAGGGAGGAGAAAGTCCTTACGAAGTGATTTTTGATCACCTGAAGACAACTGACTCCTGGAATGGGGAAGTGAGTATCAGGCACAGATCAGGGCGTCTATTTACGGTTAATATGACGACCAGTGTGATTAGAACAAGTGTCGGTGACGTACGTCATTATCTCACTCTGTTTTCTGATGTGAGCCAGAGAAAACAGGCTGAAGATGAACTACGTCACTTAGCCAATCACGATAATCTCACCGGTTTGCCCAACCGCCGCTTGTTCCTTGATCGCCTGGATCAGAGCCTGAATCGAGTGAAACGTAACCGCTCCCGGCTCGCTGTGTTGTTTCTCGATGTCGATAATTTTAAATTAGTTAACGATGCCTATGGCCACGATATGGGTGATGCTGTCCTTCAGGAAGTTTCCTTGCGCTTGCGAGGAGCTGTTCGTGAAAGCGATACGGTTAGCCGCCTGTCCGGTGATGAATTTACGGTGATAGCCGATAACATTCGCGATCATGACGAGGCGATCGCGGTGGCGCGTAAAGTGATGGCCTGCTTTGAGGCTCCCTTTGAGTTTTTGGGCAAGTCCTTAAATGTATCGGGTAGTGTCGGTATCGCAGTCTATCCCGACGATGGTGTTGATGTTGTCAGCTTGATGAAGCGTGCGGATCAGGCAATGTATCGAGCCAAGGCTGAGGGCCGTAATGGTTTTTACAGTCTGTCTGGCGACCGTCCCTCTCAGGCCTCGCAGGGGCCTTACTACCCTTCGGAATTGAGGTTAGCGGTTAAGCGAGGGCAAATGAAAGTCGTTTACCAGCCTCAGATAGCTTTATCTGATGGGCACCTGGTCGCTTGCGAAAGCTTTTTGCGCTGGGACCACCACTGTCGTGGCAATATTCGCCCTGCGGATTTTATGGAGGTCTCGGAAGAAGCCGGGATCACAGAAAGCCTGGGCGCCTGGACCCTGGATACCGTTGCCGATCAGATGAGCCGCTGGCTGGAACTGGGTATTCCGGTAGATTATGTGGCGGTGAATGTCGCTATGTCGCAAATTAAATCGCCAGATTTTCCGGAACTGGTGAGTGATACCTTGCTGCGACATAACTTGCCAATGTCCTCGATAATGCTGGAGATTTCGGAAGAAGACTACCTTCGTAACAGAGGCATGTGTAATCTGTTTTTGGCGCAGTTAAAGCAAGCGGGTATTCTCTCGTGCCTCGACCAGTTTGGAACCTACGCCAACGACTATACTTATATCAAGGACTTGTCGGTTGATTCAGTAAAGATTAATCAAACAAGCCTGGCAAAATCTAATGCGAGTCGTAGCGACTCTGGGTTTTTCCATGCCCTGGTCGCGTTATGCAAGGTGCTTGGCAAGGATGTTATTGCAGTTGGGGTCGAACGCAGTGTTCAGGAAGAGCAGGTACGGGAAGTGGGTTGCGACATTGCACAGGGTTATCTCTATGGTAAACCGATGCCTGCGGAACAGGTTCAGGAATTTTATTCGGCCCTTGAACCGGCTGCCGAACAGCGAATTAACTAAACCTTAAACAGTTAAGGTTAAAACAATTAAGTTCAAACTAGCTTGGTGTTCACCCTGGTTCTAAGCTTTTTCAGCAGGCCGATACTCTCTGCGTAATAAGGGTTTCTTCACCGCCATCCTGGCAGTTAGAGTTCTGTATACATACTGATTCCCCAGAATACCCGCGAGTCACAATCAAGACTTGGGAAACTTTCCATGCCTTCCTACAATATCGGAGCCCGAGATGGGGACGCTCGGATGGTTTGCCAGGCGTCGCCCCGTAGCTGCTCTATAGCCGCCCCGTATATTAGGGCGCTTACTGTTTCTGTGTGAACTTGTTGGCTTTATTGGTTTTATTGGCTTTATTGGCTTTGGACGATGAAGGCACCGATTTCTCAGTGCTCATACTTTTTAATGGCCACATTTTTTCAATCACGATACTGGAAAAAATATTATGACGGATTATTGCGCTCCAGTTCAGGAAATTGGTTTTCTGCTCAAGGAGATCATGCAGCTGGACGCTATTGCCAGGCTGCCAGGTTTTGAGGAAGTGTCCCCTGACCTGGTTGATGCCATTCTCGAAGAAGGTGGCCGCTATTTCGCCGAGGTCTTTGCTCCCACGAATCAACAGGCGGATATCGAAGGCACTCGCCTCGAAAATATGGCGGTAGTCACTGCGCCGGTACTGGATGGTCTGTATGGGTCTTTCCGGGAGGCGGGTTGGCCCAGCCTTACCGGTGACCCGGCCTACGGTGGGCAGGGGATGCCGCACCTGGTGGGTTTCGCGGTGGATGAGCTGGTGCAAAGCTCCAATATGAGTTTTTCCCTGCTACCGATGTTAACCATGGGGGTGATTACCGCTCTTGAACGTTTTGGCAGCGAGTCTCAGAAAAAATTCTACCTGCCTAAATTGATCAGCGGCGAGTGGACCGGCACGATGAATTTAACCGAGTCTCAGGCGGGCAGCGATCTCGCCGCGGTGCGTACTCGGGCGCTGCCCCAGGGTGATCATTATTTAATCAAGGGGCAGAAAACGTTTATCAGCTGGGGAGACCACAGTTATACCGACAATATCGTACATTTGGTGTTGGCGAGAACGCCCGATGCTCCGGAGGGTGTGAAAGGTATTTCCCTGTTCGTAGTGCCCAAATACCTCATTGAAGCCGATGGGCAGCCCGGTCAGCGTAACGACGTGTATCCGGTGGGCGTAGAACACAAACTGGGCATTCACGCTAGCCCGACCTGCGTGATGACTTATGGGGATAATGAAGGCGCCGTGGGCTACCTGATTGGCGAGGAAAACCAGGGCTTGGTGTATATGTTCTCGATGATGAATCACGCTCGGCTGGCCGTTGGTTTACAGGGAGTTTCCATCAGTGAGAGGTCGTATCAGCAGGCCGTCAATTATGCTCGCGAGCGGGAGCAGGGGGGGCTGTTGATAAGCCATCCGGATGTGAGGCGCATGCTGATGACCATGAAAGCCTTAACCGAAGGCGGACGGGCGCTGGTTTATTCGGCGCTTATGCATTGGGATATGGGCGCTCATGGGACGGATGAAAGCGAGTGCGAGGCACATCAGCGCCGTGTCGAGCTATTGACCCCACTGGTCAAAGGCTGGTGTACGGAAGTTGCGAATGAAGTGACTTCGCTGGGGGTACAGGTACATGGGGGCATGGGCTACGTAGAAGAAACCGGGATGGCGCAATACCTACGTGATGCCCGTATTATGGCGATATATGAGGGCAGCAATGGCATTCAGGCGATGGATCTGGTGGGCCGCAAACTGCTGCGAGATCGGGGTGCAGCGGCGCAGGAGTTATTACAGGACATAGAGAAAGATATAGCGGCGTGCCGAGATCAGTCTCTCGATAATCTGGCGGATAGCATGACTCGCTGCGTCGAACGTTGCCGGGAAGCGATCACCTGTTTATTTGAGGGTGCAGGCGCCGATAAAGACTTGCCCGGTAGTATCGCCTTCAATCTATTAATGTTGATGGGCACTACAGTTGCGGCAGGTTTAATGGTAAAAAGTGCGACTGTGGCGACCTCTAGCTTAGCGTCGGATGATGAGCAGCGTGGGTTTCTTGAGGCGAAAATTTGCACGGCTCATTTCTTTGTTGAGCAGATCGCCCCACGTACGGAGGCTTATCTCCTGGCCATTCTATCGGGCTCAAAATCGACCATGATGCTCAGAGATGATCAGTGGTAATATCTATATAAATCAAACGGTTATTTATTCTTATTGATGTTATTTAAAAGGTTTGGCCTGCCCGTGCACCTGGAGTGTACGGGCAGGCCGTCGTATTAGGCTCCTGTTTTCTCTTTGACGAACTCACCAATGCGAGCAATGGCTTTGCGGCCATCCGTCAACTGTTCAAAAAACAAATGCCAGACATGGATCATGTCGGTCCATTCTTCCAAAGTCACTTCGACACCGGCTGCTTTAGCATTGTTGGCCAGCGTCTCTGCATCGCTGTACAGCACTTCAGCAGAACCGACCTGTATTAACAGGGGTGGCAGGCCAGAAAGGTCGGCATATATAGGGCTTGCGGTAGGCGCGCGGAAATCGCCCTTGCCGATATAGGTTTCTCCCATGGGCTTAATCAGTGCCTGGCTCACCATCGGATCGATGTCTTTACGTGTTTGGTAGGTTTCCCCAGTCGCTTCCATGTCTGCCCAGGGCGAAATGCATACGCCAGCGGCGGGCAGGGAGAGTCCGGCATCTTTCAAGCCGACCAGAGTACCTGCAGTGAGGCCGCCACCGGCAGAATCACCAGCGATGACAATATTGCTGGGCTCGTAACCGCTCGAGCAGAGCCACTGGTAGGCGGCGATAGAGTCCTCAACGGCCGCAGGGAACACATGTTCTGGCGCCAGTCGGTAATCAACCGCGAGAGCCTGACAGTTGCCAGCGCGTGCCAGTTCGGCAACCAGCGCGCGGTGACTGGTTAAGGATCCAATCACATAACCACCACCGTGAACATACATGATGACTCGTTTGGTGTCGGCCCCGGGTGGCGTGTGCAGCTCACAGGGAACGCCATTGGCGGTCACGGCCTTAACGTCAACATCTGAAGCGACTGCGGAACTCATTCCATCAAACTGGGCGCGCATTTCGTCCAGAGTGCCGCCGAGAGGGTTGGCGCGTAAGAGTTCGACAATGGCTTTAATTTCCTGGTTGGACATGGTTTTCTCCTGATTAAGTGAAGGGCTTGTTTGAATAAGTTATGTGAATAAGTTATTTGAGTTAGTTATTTCTGCTGTCTGCTTAATTTGTCGTGCTATCTCAGTGCAGATGACTAGTTGCGAGCCTTTTCAACACGGGTATTCTTAATAATGATTCGGTTTGCCTCAAGGCTTATGCTAACCCGTGAAGGCGAGGGGCTGCAATACGGTGCCGGGTCAAAGTGTCGATGAAGAGAGCGCTATTCCCTGGGGGCAGGGTGTGAGGCTTGTTTAAATTCCTCCATCACCTGTTGGCACCAGCGCGTAATACGCTCATCACTGAGTTCAAATTCACTTTCGTCATCGAGAGCCAGGCCGACGAAATGTGTACGGTCTGCGGTGAGCGCGGTTGAGGATTCGAATTGATAGCCTGTTACGGGCCATTCTCCAGAAGTGGTTGCGCCAAGCTGCCGAATGCGCGTCCAGAGATAGCCCATGGCATCTTGATACCATTGTGGGTAACCCACCTGGTCTCCCAGACCGTAAAGCGCAACGATCTTTGTGGCCCAGTCAATGCCTGCTAACTCTTCCCAGTGATTTTCCCAGTCTTCCTGAAGCTCTCCGTAATCCCAGGTGGGGATGCCGAGAATGACGTAGGTGTAATTGTCGATCAGGCTCAAAGGTGATGTGTTGATGTTGTGCAGAGTGACGCGATGAGCGCCTATTGTGTCGCGAATTTTTTCAGCCGCAATTTCGGTATAGCAGGTCGAAGACCCGTAAAATAGACCGATAATATCCTTTTTTATCATATAGATATCTTTATATTTTAAACTGTATTCTTGTTTATTTTGAGCCCGTAAAACCTAATTGTCGCCAGGCCTCATAAACGCCGACAGCGACAGAGTTTGAGAGATTCATACTCCGACTGTCGGCTTGCATGGGGATTAACAGCCGTTGTTCGGGAGGGAGCGAATGAAGTATTTCGTCGGGCAGGCCTCGGGTTTCGGGTCCAAATATCAGGGCGTCGTCGTGTTGGTATTGTACGTCCGAATAGCGGGTGTGCCCCTTGGTGGTGTAGGCAAAGAGGCGTGAAGGGCCTATGGCCCGCTGGCAACTTTTCCAGTCGGGATGAACCTGTACCGTCTGCCATTCCTGGTAGTCGAGACCGGCGCGGCGTAGACGTTTGTCATCCATGGCAAAACCCAGTGGCTCCACCAGATGCAGCTGACAGCCGGTGTTCGCGCAGAGTCGGATCACGTTACCGGTATTGGGTGGGATTTCTGGTTCAAAAAGAATGATATGCAACATTCGGATTAAGGCTTCCAGGAAAGGTGGAGATTGGGCTCAGGGAGCAAGGTATTTGTGGTGTTTAAGGGGAGTCTGAGTAAACAGTCTTGTTCCGGATGACACAGCGTGTAAAATCCCAAACGCGGCCCTGAATTAGGGCTTTCTAAAAACAAGGACTCGAACGACCCAATGCGTCTCAAGTGTATCAAATTGGCAGGCTTTAAATCCTTTGTGGACCCCACAACCGTCAACTTTCCGGGCAGCCTGTGTGCGGTAGTGGGTCCAAACGGCTGCGGTAAGTCCAATATCATCGATGCCGTGCGCTGGGTGATGGGTGAAAGCTCGGCCAAGCACCTGCGCGGCGAATCCATGGCGGATGTTATTTTTAGTGGTTCTTCCGGGCGTAAGCCAGTGGCGCAGGCATCTATTGAACTGGTGTTTGATAACTCCGATGGCACGCTGGTTGGCGAATATGCCGGTTATAACGAGATTGCGATCAAGCGTAAAGTCGCGCGAGATGGCCAGTCCCTATATTTTCTTAATGGCAGTAAGTGTCGACGCCGAGATGTGACCGATGTGTTTCTTGGCACCGGCCTCGGGCCGCGCAGTTATGCCATTATCGAACAGGGCATGATTTCGAATTTGATTGAGTCCAAGCCCGATGAGTTGCGGGTGTATATCGAAGAAGCGGCGGGTATTTCAAAATATAAGGAGCGGCGTAAGGATACGGAAAGTCGAATTCGCAGGACTCGCGAGAATCTTGAGCGTCTGACCGATATTCGAGATGAGCTGGGTCGCCAACTACAGCGCCTGGAACGGCAGGCCGCTGCCGCAGAAAAATACAAGATTTTAAAGCGCGAGGAGCGTTTACTGAGCGCGCAATATTTGGCGCTTAACTGGCGTGACTACAACCGTTCTTCGGAACAGCAGCAAAGCGTTATTCGAGACGAAGCCACCAGGATGGAGGCGCTAATTGCCGAGCGCATGGCGGCGGAAGCGAGTATTGAACGTCTAAGAATCGATTATACGGCTAGTTCGGATGCGCTCAGTAGCGTACAGGAAACCTTTTATGCCGCGGGTGCGGAAATATCCGCTCTTGAGCAATCCATCAAGCACGCTCAGGACCGGGCGCGTGAGCTGCAGAGTGATATGGAGCAGACCGAGCGTAATTTGTCTGAATCCAGTCTTCATCTCGAAGAAGATCGTAAAAAGATTATTGGTTGGGA
>JQIA01001845.1_pt1 | contig 11403 bp, 9 predicted proteins | sample 811431 | NCBI WGS metagenome assembly JQIA01 (sample SAMN02998118, study PRJNA258478) | marine sediment metagenome | biome: marine; feature: seafloor; material: sediment; isolation source: oil-polluted sediment collected from 3 locations (0.5 km, 0.7 km and 0.9 km)... | place: USA: Gulf of Mexico ... | reverse complement strand
AACACCTTTGATTTCACAACAGCAAATCGCCTTTCCACATCAATCAATCACGCGATAGGCCCAGGTACTGCAAAACCAATCAATGGCGGCAGTATTAGAGTTAATGTGCCGCGCGATGGTTCGCAACGGGTTGCTTTCGTATCACTATTAGAAAATCTTGAAGTAGTACCAGCCAAATCGGCAGCACGAATTATTATTAATTCAAGAACCGGCACGGTGGTGATTAATGCGCAAGTAAAAGTTAGGCCAGCGGCAGTATCGCATGGCAATTTAACCGTCACCATTAATGAAGACTTTGGTGTTAGCCAACCTAATGTACTTGCAGAAGGCGAAACAGTGGTAACGCCAGAATCAGAACTAAGCATTACTGAAGAGAATAAACGCATGTTTGTGTTTAACCCAGGTGTGTCGCTTGATGAAATAGTAAGAGCGGTGAATGAAGTAGGTGCTGGCCCAAGCGATTTAGTGGCAATTTTAGAAGCATTGAAAGGTGCGGGCGCATTAACGGCTGAGCTAATTGTTATTTAATATGAGTATCAATAATGCACAAGCTGATATGTATGCCGATTTTAACGGCCTTGCTAATCTACGCCTAAAAGCAACACAAGATAAAGACAGCGCGATTGATGAAGTAGCAAGGCAGTTTGAAACTATCTTTATGAAAATGATGCTTAAAAGTATGCGGGATTCGGTTTCAGAATCCTCCCTTATTAATACCGATAAACAAAAGTTTTACCAGTCAATGTATGACGATCAAATTGCACTTAATATGAGTCAAGGCGATGGTTTGGGTTTAAGGGAAATGATCACCATGCAATTGGGTGGGGATAAAATTAAAAATAGTAGTAATGCTGGTGATACGGTAGATAAATACCTTGCTTCTCGAATTAGGGCGGTGACACAGCCGGTTTCACAATCAATCTCTAAACAGGCGGTACAAGAAAAAAACCTATCTACACCAAGTGATTTTGTAAAGCAGTTATGGGGGCATGCAAAACAAGCAGCAGAAAAGTTGGGTGTGGATTCCAGGGTTTTATTAGCTCAGTCAGCTCTAGAAACGGGTTGGGGGAAGCATGTTATGCATAGCAATACAGGTGAAAATAGTCATAACCTGTTCGGCATAAAGGCGTCATCAAGCTGGCAGGGTAAAACAGTTTCTGTACAAACAATCGAATATGAAGAAGGTGTGGCCGTTAAACGTCAAGCATCCTTTAGAGCCTATGACAGCTATCAGGATAGTTTTAATGATTATGTTAAATTCCTAAAAGAAAACCCAAGGTATCAACAGGCATTAGAACAAGTCGACTCAAATGAGAATTTCATTAAAGGACTGCAAAAAGCAGGTTATGCAACAGATCCAGCTTATGCCAAGAAAATTATATCGATTCTAGGGCGAGAAAATATTCCATTATTTGATCAAAGCCTGCAGAAAGAGAGCATTGTGCCGATAAAGAGTTAACTGAGTAGCAATATGATTATATTCAGACAAATAGGAAGAAATTATGGCTGGTGATTTATTATTAACAGGATTATCTGGTTTAAATGCATTTAGAAATGTTCTAAATACAACAGGCCATAACATTGCTAATGCGACCACAGAAGGCTATAGTCGTCAGACGGTTGAATTAGATGCTCGCAATCCACAACTTTCAGGTGGTGGTTATATTGGTTCAGGCGTGCAAAGCACCAGTATTTCTCGCTTATACGACTCCTTTTTAGGTGCGCAGTTTCGAAGTAGCTCTTCTGCCGTAGCTGAACTAGAAAGTTATTCAGGCCTAGCCAGGCAGATAGATAACGTTTTAGCAGACCCAAATGTAGGTTTAAATGTTGCTCTACAAGATTTTTTTAATGCAACTCAAACAGTCGCGGATGATCCAACCTCAATTCCGGCTAGGCAAGTATTACTGACCGAAGGAGAGGTAATAGCCAATAGGTTTAATACACTGAATGGATTGTTTTCAGACCTCACATCTCAGGTTAATAATACCTCACAAGGTATTGTTTCTGAAATAAATAGTTATGCAAATAATATTGCTCTTCTCAATGAGGAAATTGTTTTAGCATCGGGTGCTGGTGGTGGTTCTAGCCCAAATGATTTATTGGATCAGCGTGACTTATTAATTGATAAACTTTCTGAGAAAGTAAATGTCAGCACAAATATACAAGAAGATGGCTCGTTAAATGTATTTATAGGTAGCGGACAAGCGCTCGTCCTTGGTATGGGGGCAAATACCCTAGCAATCCAGGCTACGTCAGACCCAACCGTTAAAGATGTTGTGTTTGAACAGACCAGTGGGAACTTGGTGATAACGAAGTTTATTACGGGTGGTGAACTGGGTGGGACACTGCGTTTTAGGGATGAGATATTAGACCCTTCGATCGATAACTTAGGGCAAATAGCCATAGCATTTTCAGCTGCGGTTAATGATCTACATACTAATGGCTTAGATTTAAATGGTGCACAAGGCGTTAACTTCTTTAATCAACCAAGTGTTACTGTTACAGGCTCTGGCACACTAGGTGTTACGTTTGATCCAGCAACAACATCAAACCTAACGGGTAGCAACTACCTCGTTGCAGTTGCTGCTGGTAGCTATACCATTACTCGATCTTCAGATTCAGCAATAGTGGCAAATAACATCTTAGGTGCGGGTTCCATTACGGTTGATGGTCTTAGTTTTGATGTTAGTGGGTTAGCTAATGGTGATAGCCTTGTAGTGTCTCCCCCCCCAATTAGAGATGTTGCAACGGCCTTTTCAGTTGGTATAACAGACCCTCGAGAAATAGCAGCAGCTCAGCCGGTGCTGAGTTCGTTAACAGCATTAAATGCAGGCTCTGGAAAATTAAGTAATATCTCAGTTAATTTAAATAACTCAGCTAGCTTGTTAGGTGGTAATGATAATGTAACTCTGACTTATAACACGGCTAATAAACGATACGACGTAACAGTAGCAGGAGTAACAGCAGCACCTGCTTCCGTAGCCTATGATCCAGCAACTGATAGTGGAGCGCTTGCTCAAATTACCGTTGCAGGTTTTGGAACAATAGAATTTACACTTTCGGGTGTTCCAGAAAATAGCGATAGTATTGTGTTATCAGATAATATCGGTGGTATTGGTGATAATAGAAATGCAAATTTATTAGCCGATTTACAAACCAACCTAACAATGGCGAATGGAACGGCAAGCTTTCAAGATACTTATGGCCAAGTAATAGCCGATGTTGGCCGTAAAACACAAGCTGCGGAATCAAATGGTTTGGCTCAATCAGCTTTGTTAACCCAAACAATGACCAGTAGGGATGCAATTAGTGGGGTCAGCTTAGATGAAGAAGCGGCTAACCTTATTCGTTTTCAACAAGCTTATCAGGCTGCTAGTCAGGTAGTGCTTACTTCGCGAACAATATTCGATACGTTACTGGGGGCGTTTAGATAATTATGGATAGAATTTCAACAAGTTTAGCGCAGCAGCTGGGAATAAAATCTATTTTATTCCAGCAAGCGCAAGTAAACCAAACACAACAACAAATTTCGCTGGGTAAAAGAATTTTGGCACCATCAGATGCCCCAGCCGACTCAGTGCGCCTCTTAGATTTAAACCAATCATTAAGTCGCTTAGATCAATTTCAAGATAATTTAGATTATGCAAAGAGCCGGCTTTCATTATCCGAAGGCACTTTACAAAGTGTCACAGAAAGTTTACACCGTGTTCGAGAGTTAGCCGTTCAAGGTTTTAATGCGACTAATGCAGCATCTGATAAGTCCTCTATAGCGGAGGAAATATTTCAACGGTTGGATGAACTGGTGGGCCTAGCAAATACCAAAGATGCCAGCGGAGATTATATTTATTCAGGTTTTAAAGCACATATTAAGCCTTTCACGGGCAGTGCAGATACCGGTGTATTTAACTTTCTTGGAGATCAAGGCCAACGGCTGCTCAAAATTGGAGAAAATAGAGAAATATCAGATAGCAATTCAGGTGCCGAGGTCTTCTTTAACCTTAAAGATAAAAATGGCAATGCTGAAGATATGTTTAGCACGCTTTATAATTTGGCGACTGATTTAGCTAGTAACCGAGCTGCTTCCGAGCAAATGGCAATAACTACAGCAGTCCAACCTATAGATACTGAAACAGTAACGTTAAACGGCATAACCTATGAATTTGATTCGGGTGGTGGTGTAACCCCTGGTAATATTGCCGTCACGATTGGTATTGATACAGATGCAACGAGCAGTAATTTAGAAGCACAAATAAATTTACAACAAGGTGCTGGTAATACCAATGTAACGGCAACGGTTAACGGAAGTGTTATTACCTTAATTGCTGATGAGCAAGGCGAAGGTACATTAAGTTTTTCAGATGGGACATCTGGTGATATTACGATTACGACTTCTGCTTCAATTCCATTACATGATCACTTAGATCAAATCGACACTGCCCTAGGGCGTGTTTTAGAGGTGCGCTCTCAAATAGGTGCGCGGTTAAATGTTATTGATAGCCAAAGTGAAACGAACCAAGACTTTGAGTTGAGTATAAGGTCCACAAAGTCACAAATTGAAGATTTAGATATGGCAGAAGCCATTAGCAACTTTAATCTACAAATAGTGGCTCTGCAAGCGGCACAACAGGCCTTTGTACGAACACAAAACCTATCACTATTCAATATGCTTTAATATATTGTATGGCTTAAAAAATCACAGCCCAAATTGCACTAGCTATTGGTTGGTGTTGACGAAGGAAGCCCAACAAAATGCCTAAAAATGAGTCAAACTCAAAACCAATATTGTTAAAAGGATTTAACAGATGCAATACCGCCGAGCAGACACAAAAGGCACTAGTTATTTCTTTACCGTAAACCTAGTAAATAGGAAAAGTACCTCATTGGTCGATAATATTGACTTATTGCGCAAAAGCATTCAAATCGTAAAACAACGTTATTCATTTAAAATTGATGCAATTGTGGTCATACTCGATAATTTACATGCTATTTTCAGCTTGCAAGAGGAAGGTAGCGATTACTTGAAAGGATTAATGTTAATAAAATCAGTTTTCTCACGAGAAATACCAACATGTGAGCACGTTCACCTAAACCGAGCATCGAACCATGAACGAGGCATATGGTAACGTTGTTATTGGGAGCATGTAATTCGTGATGATAACGACTTTGAAGCATACGTTAATTACATACATTACAACCCCATCAAACATGGCTAAGTACAACAAGCCGTTAATCAGCCGTATTCAAGTCTCGATCGTCATATAAAGGATGGCGTTGAGAATAAAAAGAGGGGTGAAGATAATATCCAAAATGATAAAGGCCGTTGGGGTGAGCGATGAAAAAGAGTTAAATACTAACCCATATATAATTCGTGACGTTCATCACAACTTACAAAGTGTTTAATAAACTTTGAAATAAAGGTTAAAGGAAAACAAGTGCTGGCCGATAAGTTTATCGGAGGCGGTAAATATCTAGTTAATTTGAAAGATATATCCGTCAAATATTAGTAGTAGGTAAGCTTAAGCTTACAAAGGAGCATAAAATGCCTCAATTTATAAACACCAATGTTGCGTCTCTAACCGCGCAAAGAAACTTAAATACATCTCAAGGTGACTTGAATACATCATTACAACGACTTTCTTCTGGACTACGTATTAACAGCGCCAAAGATGATGCGGCGGGTCTTGCTATTTCTGAACGCTTTACATCGCAAATTCGTGGTTTAAACCAAGCAATTCGTAATGCGAACGATGGTGTATCACTTGCACAAACTGCTGAGGGTGCCTTAAGTGCTAATAGCAGTTCATTGCAACGTATCCGTGAGCTAGCCATTCAATCAGCTAACTCAACTAACTCGTCTTCTGACAGGGCTGCACTAAATAATGAGGTGTCTCAACTATTAGCTGAAGTACAGCGTGTTGGTGAAACAACGCAGTTCAATGGTCAAAATATTTTAGATGGTACATTCTCATCTGCGCAGTTCCAAGTAGGGGCAAATGCTAACCAAACAATTTCCTTTGGTATTGCAGGTGCTACCACTAATTTATTGGGTGCGTATCAAGCGTCAGGAACAGTTGTTAATTCGACAGCGCTTGATGGCACTAACTTTGATATTAATGGCATTACAATAGGGGCATCAGGTGCAACATCAGCTGCTGGTGTGACAGCTTCAAGTGCAACAGCTAAAGCAACGGCTATTAATGCAAAAACCAATGAAACAGGTGTAACGGCGACGGCTGCTAGTTCAGTTACAGGTGTTGCGCCAATCGCAGGGGCTTCGCTTGCAAGTGGTACCTTGACTATCAATGGGATTAGTATCGGCGCAGTTGCAGGTAATGCTACAGCATCAATTCAAGGATCTAATGCAGCTACTGCGATTAATGCCGTAACAAGCCAAACTGGAGTTACAGCAACGGTAGATGCCGGTACTGGTGGGCTAACGTTAACGACGACTGATGGTAGAGATATCACATTGGCTACAAATGGTACGAATGCGGCTACACGTCAAGCAGCGACGCAAGATATTCAAAATGCTATCGGTTTAGATACTTCTGATGGTGTTGCAGCGACTGTGAATGAGATAGTTACCTTAACGTTTGTAAATGCTGCTGCAGGATCAGGTACAGGTCTAACAGCCGCTGACTCTGTAACTGTCGGTGGTCAAACGTTTGAATTTGTAACTACTGCGGGTACTGGGGTATCGGGTAATGTAGAAGTGTTGATTGGGAGCACCAGTTCATCTACTAACTCAATTATCGCTCTTAATTCGGCAATAAATACTGAAACAGCAGCCGGCCGCAACACGATTAACTCGGTGATTACTACAGCTGCAACCCTACTTACGTTGACATCTACAGAGCTTGGTATTAATACAATTGCTGCAGGTGGAGCAATTGCTGAGCCAATTGATGGTAATAATGGTGCTTTAGTTGGAGCAGTTGGAACAGCAGGCGTAGCTGCTGCAGATGACAGTGATGGTGTAACCACTAAAGGTTCTCTTTCGCTAAGCTCTGCAGAGACATTTACTATTGGTGGTTCAAATGCGTCAAATGCAGGCTTGTCTACAGCTTCTTCCACATTGACTTTATTGAATACTGTGGATATTTCTACTGTAGCTGGATCCAATGCTGCCATTTCAATTCTGGATGGAGCATTAGGCCAAGTATCAACTATCCGTTCTGGTTTAGGTGCTATTCAAAATAGATTTGATTCAACCATTGCTAACTTAAGTACAACCTCTGAAAACTTGAGTGCTGCGCGTTCACGTATTCAAGATGCTGATTTTGCGTCAGAAACAGCGGCTTTAACAAGAGCTCAAATTCTACAGCAAGCGGGTGTGTCTATTTTAGCGCAGGCTAATCAGTTACCACAAAACGTGCTTTCTTTATTACAGTAAGCCAATAATATAATAACCGGCTTTACACGTTAAAGCCGGTTATTATCCAATTTGGAGGAAAAAATGGAAACGGTAAATTTAGCAAAAACAGTGGTTAAAGCAAATGCCCCAGCTGTTGCCGTGCCATCTGATAAAGCGGTACGCCAACCTAGTGTTGTGGAAACGACCGGCAAATTATTGCCAAAGGCGGCAGAAGAAAATTTGACAACACAGCGTGTTGATAACAATGGATCCCCAAAAAATATTGAAACAACGGTTAAAGCGTTGAATGATTTTGTTCAAAATATTCAGCGTGGTATTGAATTTTCAGTTCATGAAGAAACAGGTCGAGAGTTTGTGATTGTTACTGATAAGAAAACGGGTGAAGAAATTCGTCAGTTTCCATCGGATGAAGTGTTGGCGATAGGCGAGCAGATAGCAGAAATGTTGGCAGTGCCTGATGAGAGAGCGTTGGGTTTATTTATTAGTGAAACAGCTTAAAGGCTTGAATTTTGCTTAACTTATTTATTTAATAATAATTACACGCAGAACGGATTTATATTATGGCCATTAGCTCATTAGGAATTGGATCAGGTATTGATATTGGATCACTGGTTAATCAGCTTATAAAAGCTGAAGGTGAGCCTGCACTAAATCGCTTGCAAACAAAAGAAGTTGCTTATCAAGCGGAAATTTCAGGTTTTGGTTCGTTAAAAAGTGCTTTGTCTAGTTTTCAATCAAGTTTGTCGGGCTTAAAGGATGTTAGTGATTTTCAAGGCAGGTCGGCAACATCAAGTGATCAGGCAATATTTTCTGCAACAGCAGATTCAACCGCATCGGCAGGAGTTTTTGGTGTTGAGGTGGTGCAACTGGCTGAGTCACAAAAGCTAATCAGTAAAGATACTTATTTTTCTAGTGCAACGGATACGGTAGGTGAGGGAACGTTAACATTTACCCAAAACGGTATTTCGTTCGATGTTAGTGTGGTTGTGACAGAGACGCTGGAAGAGGTTCGAGATGCCATAAATAATGCAGGTGATAATACAGGTATTACGGCAGCCATTATCAATGTAGATGATGGGTTGGGTGGTACGGAAAGCAAGTTGCTTTTAACAGCAGATAAAACGGGCGTAGATAATAATATTACCATTACCACTGATGACACGGGTGATGGAGAGAGTGAAGATTTAAATGGTCTCTCACGTTTAAGAAGTGCGAATTTAGTAGAACAGAAAGGGGCACTAGATGGCCAGATTAAGGTAGATGGGCAGCTTATTAGCAGCGAGAATAATACATTTATAGGGATAGTTGATGGCGTAACGATTAATGCCATTGATGTTGGAGCTGATGAGACGTTAACTATCGCGTTGGATAAAAATGCAGTAACGGCAAAAATTAATTCATTCATATCAAGTTATAACAGTTTGGTTGATACGTTTAAGACCTTATCGTCGTTTGATTCGGGGTCTAATGTAGCTGGGGTGTTATTAGGTGATTCCACGTTGCGGGCAGTTGAAAGCTCTATTCGAACAGCGGTTTATTCAGTAACGCCGGGTTTATCTACGGCATTTTCTGCGCTGGCTGAAATAGGTGTTACAACCGATGATGCAGGGAAATTAACGTTAGATAGTTCAAAGCTGAATCCTATTTTAGTTTCTAGCTTTGATGATCTGGGTGGCTTGTTTGCTGGTGATGGTGGGCTGGCAACAAAACTAGAAAACTTGGTGAAGAACTATGTGAAAAGTGATGGTCTTATTGACTCAAGAACGGATGGCCTGAAGTTAAGAATCGACGATATAACATCTGAAAGAGAGCGTTTGGAAGTGCGCTTAACGTCGATGGAAGCGATGTTATTAAAGAAATTTTCTGCAATGGATGCGTTAGTGGGTACATTAAATAACCAAAGTAGTTTTTTAACTCAGCAGTTGGATAATTTACCAGGTGCTTACAATCCAAATAAAAAATAAATAACTAAACTCATTCTATGGAGAATATTATGAATGGTGCAACAGCTTTAAAGCAATATCAGCAAATAAGTATCCATGGTGGTGTAATGGATGCTTCTCCACACCGTTTGATTCAAATGTTATTAGAGGGAGCTTTAAGCAGAATATTATCTGCTAAGGGTTTTATGAAGCAGGGTAATTTAGCTAAAAAAGGTGAATCTATCAGTAGTGCAATTGCAATTATTGATGGCCTTCGTTCTAGCTTAGATATGCAAAAAGGTGGTGAGATTTCTAAGAATTTAGATTCGCTGTATGAGTATATAAATACAGTTCTTTTAAAAGCCAATATGAATAATGATACTAACCTTCTTAATGAAGCAGGAAAACTTTTAAGCGAAATAAAGTCTGGTTGGGATGGAATTGAGCAAGAAGTCAGATAGGATTTTTATCTATATGAATCCCTGTTAAAGGTAAATGATGAGTAAAGATCTTAGGAAATTGGACGTTATAATTAATCAAACTGATGCTTTGATAGTTATGGCAGAAGCAGGTGAATGGGAGGATTTAATTGGGCTTGATTTGACTCGCAATCATCTGATTACGGAGCTTTTTGAAAATATGCCTGAGATTAATGAAAAATACTTAGCCAAATCTATTCAATATATATTAGATAAAAACCAAATTTTAAAACAGTTCTCGATTAGTGAGCGTGATTCCATTGCTATGGAAATGTCTAAGGCCACTTATGCACACAAAGCGGTTAGTAGTTATTTAGATACGGCTTAGTTTTTTACCGTTTTCTTTTCTTAAGCTGAATTGCCATCGCTGCTTGATTGCGTAAGGTGCTAAAAAGCTGAATTTGTTCGGCTGTCATTAGGGTTTTGAGCGTGTTATCCGCATAAATAATTCCAATACAAGCATTGTTAAGCGTGATCGGAAAGAGTGCAATGGAGGAAGGTTTAGTAAGCTCTTGGCACCATTCTGGCAAGCGCTTTTTGTAATGAATACTATTGGTATCTAAAATAACAAATTCTTTGTTTTTATTTACTGATGTATTGAAAATATCCTGTGAATCCATTATTTTGAAGGCGAAGTTTGGAATAATATCCTGTATATCCTTACCTAGCCCAAAGCGAGCCTGCATCGACCTTTCAGGGTTATTCCGTAAACAAAAAATGACGTGATCAAAGTGCATTCCACGATAGATGGTTTCTATAATCATATTGATGATATCGCTCAGCTCGAAATCATCCAGCATAGTCTGGGTAATATCGGCAATACCTTTAACAAGAGTTAGCTGTTTAGTGGCTGCACTGTTTGATTCATCCGGAACAATTTCAATGTCTAGCTGTTCGGGTGGTTGATCAATTTTATTGGTAAATTGTTGGTAAAAAACACTACTGGTAACATTGATACCGATTGCATTAGAAAATTCTGTTAGCTCTTTTAATGAATTAACAAGAACTTCCTGAAGGTAATCAGGCGTCGTTTTAATTGACTGTTGGTAACGAGCGCTGAGTGTTTCAATGGCTAGTTGTTTGTTAAGTTCGGTTCGCTCACTACCCGCGATAGTAGACAGTTCGTTACTAAATGAACTCAAGTGACTGATGGCGTTGTTTAATGAATCAGGTTTCATAATGTTTTCTTCCTGTTCCTTCATTGAGCCAACAAGGCTTTCTGGGAGATGCCATTCTTCGGCGATTGCTGTTCCTAGTTCTGAATAACTTGCTCCAAGTACACTGCGTACAGTATGAGAAGGGTTGGAATTATCATTCTTGAGGTTGGCTTGTATTTGCGAATGCTCCTTAGGGAAATAGTGAATTGTTAGAAATTCACCCAAATTGTTAAACATGGAAGCTATAAATGCATTTTCAATATCAATATCATTGATATTTTCAGCAAGTTTTTTGGCTATAACGGCGCTAAGAAAAGAACAGCAAACAGAATCTTTAAGCGTGTTCACTTGTTTTTTTTTGCCTAGGCTATCAAATAAAATAACACTCAAGGCAATTGCTCGAATTTTTTCAAATCCTAGAATAACAACGGCACGACTAATAGTAGATATGTCACCACCATAATTACCAT
>JQIA01001843.1_pt1 | contig 11409 bp, 11 predicted proteins | sample 811431 | NCBI WGS metagenome assembly JQIA01 (sample SAMN02998118, study PRJNA258478) | marine sediment metagenome | biome: marine; feature: seafloor; material: sediment; isolation source: oil-polluted sediment collected from 3 locations (0.5 km, 0.7 km and 0.9 km)... | place: USA: Gulf of Mexico ... | reverse complement strand
GACCCCCTCGGTGTAAACGAGGTGCTCTGAACCAACTGAGCTAATTGCCCTAAGCGGATGCAAATATATAACTAGAATTTGTATTACACAACCATTTTTTATAAAATATTTAAAATTGGATTGGGTGTTTTTTTAAAAGGAAAAATCCACATAAAATATGGATTTTTCCTTTTAAAAATTACTAAATTTAAACAAACTCAGTGTCAAGTATTTAGTTGATTTATTTTGATAGCTCAGGAACGTTCGTTAAAATATAATCTCCATGTCCTGAGAATATTTTACTGTATTTTTTAAAAAATTCCTTCCTCTTTTCCTCATCTGGCCAATGTTCATTTGCCAATTTTACATTTTCATCAAACATCTTTTCTATATCACTAAAATTTTCTAAGGCAAACACTTCTACGGCTTCTCTACTATTTGCACCCCATCTATGTCTGTGTGTATAATATCCTTTAATATAAGAATTCTTTTTAGTTACATTCTCAAAATACTCTTTAAATCCATCTCCGCCACCATTGCCTAAAGTATTTACTTTCACATAGTAAATCATAGATTCTTTTGAAGGAGTTGCAATATCAATTTGAAAAGGTAGCGATGCGTAAATCTCATCGCTATGCATTGGGCTATAATAACTATTTTGCTTCTTAAAAAAAGCCTTCCGTTCCTCTTCATCTGGCCATCCTTCTTCTACCAATTTGGTAGTTATTGCATTTGCCTTATCAATATCTTCCCATGTTTTATATACAGATACTAATTTAACTTCTGAATCATCTGGTGTGAAATAATGAAAGTAATAACCGGATCCTAAAATTAAATCGTTTTTAGAGGTAACTTTATCAAAGTATTCTTGTTCAGTTTTTAACCAATCTGTGTAGTCAACATCAGGATCAGAACTTCTGTGAGCTGTTGTGACAGTAATATAAACTGGTTTAAATTCTTCTTTTTCTTCTTCTTGAGCAATCGATTTTGTTGTAAACATGAAAGCAAGCACAAGCATTGCAAACAATAATTTTTTAATTGTTTTCATAAATATATTTTTAGTTAGTATTTGGGTAATAGAAATTTTCTAAAACAATTAAATAAGAGTTCTTTTCTGAAAAGCTATTTTCTGAAAAATAGGATTTGTTAGTAGTTTTTAAATCTAATCATGAGGTAAACATTAGCAATTTTAAGGATATTATTGCTATAAACATCTATATATTAATACGTTAATATTTTACTAATATAATAGTTTTAATGCTAAAAAAAAATTTATTTATCAATAAAAGAGGTTATTTTTTATTAATTCATCAGATAAATTAGTCTTTTTATAAAACTTCCGCAACCACAAAAGTGCTTCCACCAATGAAAATTAAGTCTTCCTTATTTGCTAATTTCAGAGCTTGTTCATAAGCCACATCTACCGAAGAATAAATATTTCCAGACAAGCCAAATTTATAGCAATGTGATTGCAATTTACTTCCATCTAATCCTCTGGGGATATTAGGTTTGCAAAAATAATAAAGCGCACTCTTTGGAAACAAAGGTAATACCGTATCTAAATCTTTATCATTTACAACTCCTAAAACAATGTGAAGTTTTTCAAATGATTCTTGCTGTAATTGTTCAAAAACATACCCTAAACCTTCTTTATTATGACCTGTGTCACAAATTACTTTAGGTTGCTCTTTTAATTGTTGCCACCTTCCAAGAAGCCCCGTGTTCATAACAACTTTTTGAAGTCCAACTTGACAGTTTTCATCTGATATACACAAACCACTATTATTTAAAAATGCAATGGTTTGCAGCGCTGTTTTTACATTATTTTTTTGATAGCTTCCTTTTAAATCTGATTTGTAATTCTTTTTAATATTATTTGAAGCAATAACTAGTGGAGAATTATGTTGTTTCGCAATCTTTTCAAACACTGGAAAAACCTCTTTTTGGTATTCTCCAATTATAACTGGAATTCCTTTTTTTATGATTCCTGCTTTTTCAAAAGCAATTTCTGGAAGTGTTTCTCCCAAAAACTGTGTATGATCCAGCCCAATATTTGTTATTACAGAAACTTCTGGAGTAATAATGTTAGTTGAATCTAATCGTCCACCTAAACCAACTTCAATTACTGCGATGTCTACATTGTGTTTTGCAAAACTATCAAATGCCAAAGCAACAGTCATTTCAAAAAATGAAAGTTGATGTTCTTCTAAAAAAGAAGTATTCTTTTTAATAAAACTAATTACCTCCTTTTTTTTAATTTCATCTCCGTTAATTTTAATACGTTCTCTAAAGTCTTTTAAGTGTGGTGAAGTATATAAACCTACCTTATATCCTGCTTCTTGCAATACTGAAGCTATCATATGGCTTGTTGATCCTTTACCGTTGGTTCCTGCAACATGAATAGTTTTGAATTGTTTTTCAGGAAAATTCAGGTGTTTTGAAAAAAGTAAACTGTTTGTTAAGTCTTTCTTGAATGCCGTTTTACCTTGCCTTTGGTACATTGGTAATTTCGAAAACATCCAGTTGAGCGTTTCTGTATAATTCATTAAACGTTATTGAGATAATGAAAATCTATATTTTATGGTTCCTATTTGTTTAGAAGGAGCATTTGAGTCGGCTTGCCAAGTTGTTTTTAAAGCAGCTTCTTTTGCTTGAGACATTAAACATTGTGCAGTATTGGTTGAGCCTTTAACTCCTGGAGTTGCTTTAATTACTTTTCCATTTTTGTCAACCTCTATTCGTACAACTATCAACCCTTCTTCGTTGCAAATATAGTTAGGTTTTGGTCTATTTACTGGTTTTCTATTGCCTAATTGATAATCTCCATTTCCGCCTCCGCCTCCATTTCCATAATAGCCATCTGCATTCAAGTCTCCATTTTTCTTCCCTTTGTCGCCATCTTTATTATCATCCCCTTCACCACCTGTTGCAGTACCATCAGAATTTTTTAATCCTTTCATCAAATTATCCAATCGCTTACGTTTGGCTTCTTCTTCTTTTTGTTGCTTTTCAATTAAGGCAAGTCGTTCTTGTTCCTTTCTTGCTATTTCATCAGCTTTTCTTTTTGCTTCTTTCTGCTGTTGAATAGCAATTGCATCTTCGGTGTTTTGAGTTATAACTTCTTCTGATTTTGCTGTAGTTGTTTGCTTCACTTGCTCTTTAACAACTTCTTCTTTTTGAACTTTTTGTACTTCTGAAATTGTTTTAATAGGAGCCTTTGGTTGGATATCTCCTCTACCAAAATTTGAAGTCCCAAAATTCACTGCTATTCCATATTCTTCAGGCGGATCTAAATAAGTCATACCCACAAAAAAAACAGCGACTAATAACAAGCTCATAATAACACTTGTTATGGCTGCTGATTTTCTTTTATGCGTCGTATTTAAAAACTTGAACATGCTATTTTGGTCTAACTGCTAGTATTACTTTATACCTATTTCTATTTGCAATATCCATAACCTTAACCGCTTTTTCAATTGGCACTCCTTCTTCAGCTCTTAAGATTATAGTTGGATTATCTTTCTTTGCTAATAAAATTAACAAATCTTGTTCCAATTTAGATTCTTTCACTTTTTTATTATCAATATAAAAATTCAAATTTTTAGTAATACTTACTGAAACTGCTTTCCTATTTTCTGTTTTACCACTCGCTTTTGGCAATAAAATATCTAGTGCACTTGTAGTTACTAATGTTGAAGTGATCATAAAAAATATAAGGAGTAAAAAAACAATGTCAGTCATAGACGACATGTTAAAATTCGGATTTATTTTATTTCTACCTCTAATATCCATCTTAAATAGGTTCGTTTAATAAATCTAAAAATTCAACCGATTTAGCTTCCATTTCATATACAACCTTATTAGTTCTAACCACTAAATGATTGTACTGAATGTATGAAATAATTCCTACCACAAGACCGGCAACAGTTGTTGTCATAGCCGTATACAAACCATCAGATAACATTTTAATATCTATTTGACCTCCTGCATTTGCAATTTCGTGAATAGCGATAATCATTCCTATTACAGTTCCTAAAAAACCAATCATTGGAGCAGCACCTGCAATTGTTGCTAGTACACTTACATTTTTTTCAAGTTTATAAATTTCCAGCCGCCCAGCATTTTCTATGGCTGTGTTGATATCTTCTAATGGTTTTCCTATTCTTGAAATTCCTTTTTCAATTAATCTTGAAGCTGGAGAATTTCCTTGTGCACATAAAACTTTAGCGGCGTCTAACTTCCCATTAGATACATGATCTTTAATTTGATTCATAAAATTGCTGTCTGTCTTTGAGGCAGCTTTTATAGCAAAAAAACGTTCAAAATAAATATATAAGGCTACGACTAGTAAAACCACTAATATTGCAATAATAATTTGCCCTCCTAATCCACCATCCATGATTAGTTTGTATATGGAAAGTGTTTTTTCTTCTGAAATTGTTTCTTCCAAAATTTCTTTAGTTCCTTCTTGAATTATTAAAAGCATTGCAAATTATTTATGATTTGTATTTCAATTTAACGAAAATAGACACTGAAAATTGTTTACTTTTTGAATATAAAAAAACCCGAGAAAATTCTCGGGTTAAATTTAATTTTTATAAGATGGCCCTCATTCCCATAAAGGCTATGGAACCAACAATAAATCCAACGGCTGCTAACCAGGCTATTTTCTTAAAGTACCAGAAAAAATCAATTTTTTCCATTCCCATAGCTACAACACCAGCTGCTGAACCAATTATTAACATACTTCCTCCTGTACCAGCTGCAAAAGCAACAAAATGCCATAAAGGACTATCTATTGGATCTTGGAACATTCCCATACTTGCAGCAACTAAAGGCACATTATCTACAATGGCCGATCCTACACCAAGTAGCATCACTACAACATCTGTATTTGGTATTATTGTTTTTAATGATTCTGCTCCTAAAAACAGCATTCCTAAAGATTCTAAAGCCGCAACAGCCATTAAAATTCCGAAGAAAAATAACACACTTGGCATTTCTATTCTCGACAACGATTTATGAACTGGACTATGAAAACCAACTACATCATCTCCTTCATTTTCTAACATACTTGAAATGCTAAACTGTGATCTACTATATATTTCAGCAAAAATACCTACCACAGATAACGATAGCATCATACCAACATAAGGAGGTAAATGTGTTACTGTTTTAAAAATAGGAACAAACATAATAGCACCCAATCCTATATACAACATAACAGAACTGTATTTATTATCAGAATTTTTATTTTCTGTTATTATTGTGTCTATCTCTCCTTTAAACGGTTTCATAAAAGAAGCAATAAATGTAGGCACTATCATACATAATAAAGATGGTATAATTAAATATTCAATCAACTTTAAAGTAGTCACTTTTTTACCAATCCAAAGCATGGTTGTTGTTACATCACCAATTGGTGACCAAGCACCACCTGCATTTGCAGCTATAATTATTAGTCCAGCAAACCACAAACGCGTGTTTTTATCATGAATAATTTTCTGAAGAATTGTTATTAATACAATTGTTGCTGTTAAATTGTCAATAATTGCAGAAAGTATAAATGCTAAAAATGCAAAAATCCACAATAATTTTTTCTTGTTTTTTGTTTTAATATAATTTTTGAAAGTTGCAAAACCATCGAAATAATCAATAATTTCAACAATTGTCATTGCTCCTAATAAGAAAAATAGAATTTCGGCGGTTTTCCCTAAATGATGTAATAAGGTTTCTTCTAGTAAATGGCGCTTATCATCTACTGAAAAACTAGCAAAACCATCCACTAACTTATGGGCTCCAGAATCAAACCAGTTTGGAAAAGTTTCAATTCCAAAAGCAACCAATGCCCATAAAATGGCCATCATAGCCAGTGCAGGAATTAGTTTATCTAATTTTAAATTGTGTTCTAAAGCAATTGCCAAATACCCTGTGATGAATATTAGAATAATGAGTGTTTCCATAAATTAAAGTTTAAATTAATTGTTTTAACGCTATTTCAAAAGCGGTTTTACATATATTTTGTTTACTATTACTTTTCTCATATATATTTTCTATTGCTTTTTTAATGGTGTTAGATGTATCATCAAAAATAGCTACATCTTTCATAGGTAATTTTATCTTTGATTCCATTAAATAAGCAAAAACTCTGGCAATTCCACAGTTTGAAATAAAATCAGGCAGTAAACTTACTTTTTTATCTGTAAATTCCATAATTGGACCAAAGAAAATTTCTTTATCTGCAAAAGGAACGTTCGCACCAGGAGAAATTACTTCCAATCCAGCGCCAATCATTTGGGTAACTTGATCTTTAGTTACCAGCCTAGAAGCAGCAGCAGGAACAAATATCTCAGCAGGCACTGACCAAATTTTTTCATTCATTTCATCAAATGAAATTAAATTATCAGCACGTAATTTATTACCATCTTTTTGTAAAAACAAAGCTGTTATTTCATCCATAGTAAATCCTTCTTCATTCATTAGTCCTCCAACGCTATCAATAATACCAACTACTTTAGCACCTAATTGTGTTAAATAATAAGCTGCTGCAGAACCAACATTTCCAAATCCTTGTACTATGGCTCTTTTCCCTTTTATTGAACCTCCATAAATTGTATAATAGTGATTCACCGCTTCAGCAACACCATAACCAGTAAGCATATCTGCCACCGTATATTTTCTACTTAATTCCGGAGAATATTTTTTATCTACTATCACTTTAACAACTCCAAATCTAAGCTGTCCAATTCTATTAATTTTTTCAGATACTGTTGGTTTAAAATGACCATTAAAAACACCTTCTTGCGGATGCCAAACACCACAATCTTCCGTCATTGGAATTACATCATTAATTTCATCTACGTTCAAATCTCCACCAGTACCATAGTAATGTTTTAATAAAGGGGTAACGGCTTTGTACCAGCGACTCAAAACTTCCTCTTTTCTTGGATCATTCGGATCAAAATTTATTCCTGATTTTGCACCTCCAATTGCGGGTCCAGAAACAGTGAATTTTACTTCCATCGTTTTAGCTAATGACAGTACTTCATTCATATCTAATCCTTTACGCATTCTGGTTCCACCACCTGCAGCACCACCTCTTAATGAATTTATAACAGTCCAGCCTTCAGCTTCTGTTTCTGGGTCTTGCCAATGAAATACAATTTCTGGTTTTTTATTCTCGTATTTTTTTAATAATTCTTTCATTCTAAAATTTTACTATGTATTCTTAAATTTAACAACTATTCTCATAAATCAATTTTTCTTTACATTAACTTAGTTCTAGTGAAGCTACATTTGAGTCATAATTCAATTTTTTTACAATTATTCTTTTAAAACTTTCCAAATATACTAAAATCTTATACGCTTTTAAGTAAATTTTCAATCAATAAATACACAGCTTTTTAACAGGGTCTACTAGCTCCTAAACCCAAGGAAAACCTATAACCTAACTCCTTTTTATTTTATAGATTTAACAAAAAAAATCTAAAAAAAGGCTTATATTTGGGGAAAATTTTACATTTATATAAAACTGTTATTAATTATGGATTTTAATTTAACTGAAGAGCAAATAATGATACGTGATGCCGCTCGTGATTTTGCTCAAAATGAACTCTTACCTGGAGTTATAGAACGTGATGAAAAACAACAATTTCCTGCTGAACAAATTAAACAAATGGGAGAGCTTGGTTTTTTGGGAATGATGGTAGACCCTAAATATGGAGGTAGCGGTTTAGATGCTGTTTCTTATGTATTAGCTATGGAAGAAATTTCAAAAATTGATGCATCAGCTTCAGTAGTAATGTCTGTAAATAACTCATTGGTTTGTTGGGGCTTGGAAACATATGGTACTGAAGAACAAAAACAAAAATATTTAGTTCCTCTTGCAAAAGGAGAAATTATTGGTGCATTCTGTCTAAGTGAACCAGAAGCTGGTTCCGATGCCACTTCACAACGTACAACTGCAATTGATAAAGGAGATCACTATTTAGTGAACGGGACTAAAAACTGGATTACTAATGGTGGAACAGCTAGCGTTTACCTCGTAATTGTACAAACTGATGTTGCTAAAGGTCACAAAGGAATCAATGCCTTAATTATTGAGAAAGGAACTGAAGGATTTGTAGTTGGAAATAAAGAAAATAAACTTGGAATCCGTGGTTCTGATACGCACTCTTTAATGTTTACCGATGTTAAGGTACCTAAAGAAAATAGAATTGGCGAAGATGGATTTGGATTTAAATTTGCAATGAAAACATTGGCTGGAGGTAGAATTGGAATTGCCTCTCAAGCATTAGGAATTGCCTCAGGTGCTTACGAATTAGCATTACAATATTCTAAAGAACGTAAAGCTTTTGGTAAAGAAATTAGTAAGCACCAAGCTATTGCCTTTAAATTAGCCGATATGGCAACTCAAATTGAAGCTGCCCGTCATTTATGTATCAAGGCTGCTTGGGAAAAAGATCAAAAATTAAACTATGATTTAAGTGGAGCTATGGCAAAATTATACGCTGCTGATATGGCAATGGCTGTTACTGTGGAAGCTGTTCAAATTCACGGAGGTTATGGTTTTGTAAAAGAATACCACGTAGAACGTTTGATGCGTGATGCTAAAATTACACAGATCTATGAGGGTACTTCTGAAATTCAAAAAATTGTAATCTCGAGAAGTATTCTGAGAGATTAAAATTGTTTTTTTAATTTCACGAAGTATACTAAAAAACTAAAATAACTAGGGCGTGCCGGCAATGAAATATTGCTGGCGCGTTTTACACTATATCTTTTTGGTAATTTCGACTCCGTTCAATCACCAAAAAGGATGAGTTTATCCTGAGCGTAGTCGAAGGACTTCAACCGCTCACGCATTAAACCCAGGTTAAACCTGCTTAATAACATACGTCACTATTCCCCATACAATTAACTCATTTTCTTTAGTAACTTTAATTGGCTTGTAATTTTTATTTTCAGGCATTAAGTACACACATTTTTTTTCAACTTTCAATCTTTTTATCGTAAACTCCCCATCAATCATACATACCGCTATTTTTCCATTTCTCGATTCAATACTTCTATCTATAACTAGTAGGTCTCCATCTTCTATATTGGCATCTATCATAGAGTTCCCTCTCACACGGGCATAAAAAGTTGCGTCTTCATTTTTAATTAATTCTTTGTCTAAACTTATACGTACTTCCATAAAATCTTCAGCAGGTGAAGGAAAACCAGCTGCAATATCTTCATTTACAATTGGGCGTTCTATTAATTGTGATTTTTCGGGACAGTATATTGTCAAGTATTTAGTGTCTTTCACTTTTTTTAATCGCATTTTATTTCAATTATTTCATCAATAGCTGTGGTATATCTGGGCGATAAATGCTCTTGTTTCATTTTCCATGTTTTATCTAGATCTTGATTTGCAATTTTAATTGAAGGTTTATTGTACTTTAAATTTAGCTTATCTATCACTTTCATTAAAGATCTATGCTTCGGGTTTTCATCTTCAAATAATGAGAATTGATGTTGCCTTTCAGGTTTTAACCCCATAACAATAACTCCCGCTTTTTTATAATTATACCCTTTTTTAAAAAGTTGCTCAATACCTTTAATTGCGTAATTACAAATTGTGATACTAGAATTTGTTGCGTAAGGAAGATGAACTACGACTCCAACATTCCGCTTAATAGTTGAGTGCATACTTGTTTTTAAAAATAGATACATATAATTACACTCTGAATGCTGTCTTCGTAATTTTTCTGCACAAGCATTAGCAAATGTTGCAATCCGTTCTTTAATAGGCTCATACTCTTTTAATGCATACTCAAAAGTTCTTGTGGTAGCTATATTTTTTTTCTTTTTTACTTCTTCAAAATCTAAGGTTGGGATTCCTGATAAATCATTTTTTAAACGCAAACCTACTACTGAAAATTTTTTACGAACAAATTCATCAGACAATACTGTAAAATCATATGCAGACCTTATATTTTGTAATTTTAGTTGTTTTGATATACTTCTACCAATACCCCAAACATCTTCAACCCTCGTCCATTTTAAAGCTTTAATATGTTGTGAGTCATTTAAAATAACATAAACGCCTTTTGTTTCTTCAAAATACTTTTTCGCAATTTTATTGGCCACTTTTGAGAGTGATTTTGTAGAAGCAACACCAATACTTACAGGTATTCCTACCCATTTTTCAATAGTGTTTCTTATATTTAAAACATAGGCTTCTATTTCTTCTTCTTTTATTCCATCTAATTTAAAAAAAGCTTCGTCTATTGAATACAGTTCAATATCTGGAGTAAAATTTGACAAAATAGACATCACTCTTGTACTTAGATCTCCATACAATGAATAATTTGAAGAACACACTTGAATGCTGTTTTCTGTAAAAATAGTTGAATATTTAAACGCTTCAGCTCCCATAGGCACAAAAGGTTTAGCTTCAGCACTTCGTGCTATTACACAACCATCGTTATTAGATAAAACAACTATTGGCTTATCTAATAAATTAGGTTTAAATACACGTTCACAAGAAGCATAAAAACTGTTACAATCTAAAATACCGTACATGCTATAAATTTACTAAGATTTTTTATGAATGAATTTTAAATAAAAAAATATAGAAATCCATCATTCTGAATAATGTCACACTGAGCTTGTCGAAGTGTTATTTCGGTATCTCATTGCACTGATTACCAATCATTATGAGAACCTGAAATCAAAGATTCACGAATACATTAATACAAAATAAAATATAGTGAGTAATCAAGTTCAGGTTGACGTAAATTCTACTTTTCAGACTACTCCTTTTTTTTAAATTTACTATTATGCCCTATATAGATCAGGTTTCCAATCTTTTATAGATTTTTTAATATCATTTTCAGAAAGGTTTTCTTTTTCAGCTTTTTCTACTAAGGCTGGAAACTCTTCATCAGGTGCAAATCGCAAACCAATAATTTGTCTCGTTGTTACTTTATTATTTAACGGTTTCCCTGTCAATATATAATATCTCAATTTTTCTTCTGCTCTAATAGCTCTGTCTTGTGCTTTTAAAGAAAAGGCTCTTAAAAAATAAAACATAAATAGCAAAATAAAAGCAATCAATACTAACAATGATGCCGGATACAAATTATCATCTACCGTATAAATCAAATGCCGAATTGAACCTACAATAAGTCCTAGAATTGCTAAAAAAGTTACCAAATGATAACCAATAACCCACTTAGAATGGTTTTTTAGATTTTGTTGTTTCATAGTTTAAAATTATATAATTAGATATAAGTAAAGGTATACCTTTTAAAATAAATTAAAAATCTACTTTTTGATCAAAAAAAAACCTTCAACAATTAAGTTGAAGGTTTTCAAAAGAAAGGCGGTGACATACTCTCCCACCAGTGGCAGTACCATCTGCGCTGATAGGCTTAACTTCTC
>JQIA01001842.1_pt1 | contig 11417 bp, 10 predicted proteins | sample 811431 | NCBI WGS metagenome assembly JQIA01 (sample SAMN02998118, study PRJNA258478) | marine sediment metagenome | biome: marine; feature: seafloor; material: sediment; isolation source: oil-polluted sediment collected from 3 locations (0.5 km, 0.7 km and 0.9 km)... | place: USA: Gulf of Mexico ... | reverse complement strand
GGAAGAGGAATCAGGTAGTGGTCGAACAACATAATAGCGAACAGAGCGAGTAGATAAACTATGGAATACTTAAAGGTGGTCATACCGAGACTCAGATCCTCGCTGAACATTAAGCGCAGGGCCCAATACAAAAACCCGCCGCCCAGTACCAAAGCACCCAGCAAGTATAACCAGCCGCTCATACCCGTCAGGTAGGGCAATACGGTGACGATGATCATTAATATGGTGTACAAAACGATATGTAACTTGGTATAGCGCACGCCATGGGTGACTGGCAGCATCGGCACATCCGCTTTCGCATATTCATCTTTACGATGTAAGGCCAGCGCCCAGAAATGCGGTGGCGTCCAGGCAAAAATAATTAACACCAGCAGTAGCGCATAACCGTGTACTTCGTTAGTCACGGCAGTCCAGCCCAGCAGCGGTGGAGCAGCACCGGCGAGCCCGCCGATGACAATATTTTGTGGTGTCGCTCGTTTTAAAAATAAAGTGTAGACCACCGCATAGCCCAATAGGGACGCGAACGTTAGCCAGGCGGTGAGGGCGTTGATATAGATAAATAGTATGGCCATACCCACGCTACCTAACGCCGCGGCGAACAACATAACTTGTTGAGCAGACAGGCGGCCCTGCGCTACGGGACGATCCAGGGTTCGCGCCATCTTCTGATCAATACCGCGATCGACCAGGTGATTGACTGCCGCTGCAGAACCGGCGCTCAGAGCAATACCCAGATTACCCAATACCAGCACATCAATAGGCACCATTCCCGGCACAGCAAGAAACATCCCAATCACCGAGGTCACGATCATCACTACCACCACATTCGGCTTACACAACTCTAAATAGTCGCGCCAGATGGGGTGCTTGGTCGGAAGGGAATCTGAAATTGTCATAGTGCCTTTTGTTATTGGTCTTTTGTTATTGTGCTTTTGTTATTCATCATCGGTCGCCGTATCGGCAGCCAAAGCCTGCGCCGTCCACACTTTAAACCCTAGCGTCACTAAAGTTAATAGCAGCAACGCCCCCCCTATATTATGGCCAACTGCGACCGCCAGGGGAATCTGAAACAGAATATTGCTAATACCTAGACCAATTTGCAAGGTCAACGCAGCCGCAATGATAAGAGCCATGCGCCGCACCCCGGCCTGAGAAATACTTAACAGTGCGATGCACAACACCAGTAGATACGCGCTCACCACCAGAGCACCAACACGGTGAGTCACGTGTATAGCAACCCGCGCCTCATTGGTCATCAATCCGCCCAGATAATTAGGCCCTATGCCCTGTAAGACGTTAAAGCCCGTAGCAAAATCCATCTCGGGGTTCCACTGCTGACCACAGGTAGGAAAGTCCCCGCAGGCAAAAGCCGCATAATTTGAACTCACCCAGCCACCCAGGGCTATTTGCGCGCACACCAAAACCAGGGCTACGATCACTGCTGGTTTGAGTTTTTGAATGCGTAATAAAAGCCTTCTCGAACACTGCCAGCGCTCATCGTTAAGCCGCAAAACCAGCAACCAGAGCAGAGAAAAAATGCTCATCCCACCCATCAAATGCACGGTGACTACCTGTGGCCAAAGCTTGAGCGTCACTGTCCACATACCAAATAGCGCTTGCCACACCACTAAAAACAATAAAAACATCGGCAGGCGAAACGGATAGTTATTGGTTTCGCGTTGCCGCCACGCAATAGCTGCCAGCACGACAATAAATATCCCCAGAGTGCCCGCAAAGTAGCGGTGTACCATCTCCGGCCAGGTTTTATCCGTCGCTACCGGCGCGTCTGGAAAACGAGCGTCCGCCACTGATATTTCTTCCGCGCTGTCAGGCCAGAGGATATGACCGTAACACCCCGGCCAATCGGGACAGCCCAAACCCGCATCCACCAGCCGGGTAAAAGCACCGAGCCCTACCACGACAGACGCCAGTAGCGTCGCTATAAGCGCCAGGCGAAACCCCTGTGCGCGCCTTTCAGGAGAGTTAAACATCGTCATTATCAAAACTCCGGCGAGTATTTTAGCAAGTGCCGTAAATCGCTCAGCATATCCGCACCATCGTGCTCAGCCGTATAAAACATCATCGCATCGCCGTTTTGATCCACCACAAATACCTGCGCTCGGTCCGGGCTCCAGCCCGCATTGGTTTCGTCCAGGAGCTGTTTAAACTGCTCAGTTCGACCATTAACGATTTTTAAATAGTGGTGTTCCTGTTCCAGGAAGGCCCTGGTGTCCTCATCAAGGGCATCATTCAAGTTCAGCAGAATACGCTCCACTCGACTGGATTTTTTATCCAGCCGAACGTGAATTTGTCGGGTGAGATAGAGTGCGTCACGACACGCCTGGTCGCAGCGGGATGCCAGGGGAATGACCAGCCGCCATTTAACAAGCTGATCTTTAAGTACCCAGAGTTCACCGGCATCATTTTGCAGGTCCAGATCATCAATCGCTACCAGCGGTTTAAGTAACTCACCTTGATTACTAGTACCCAAACGCTCCACCAGGCGAGTCCGGTCTTCCTCGGTACGAGGTAAAAACAGGAAACCGGCAAGCAGGACACAGATAACCATGCCAGTAATAAATAACAGGGGTAAATTACGCCTTATATAACTTTTACTCGAAACATCTTCCATACTGTCATCCATCTTGCTTATGTGGTTTTATCCAGGCTTCTAAACTCATTTTTCCTGGGCAGGCTTTTTCCCGTTTTAATCGCGGCGAGTGTTATCCCCGGGCTTTAGCCTGTACGCCAACCATTCGCCTAAATTCGAATTACTCGCCACACTTAATATCAGCAGGGCAAGGGCCATCGCAAACCACTGTACTGCATAGCCAGTATGCTTTGCAGGCAGTATGTTGACGACTATCCAACCCAACTGGAGTCCATTTTTACTGTTCAATTCGCCAGCACCCTGACCGGACAAGCCTTCCAGCCTCAACACATAGGGAAATAACGCTTCACCCGCCCCTTCGCTTAACCCCTGTCTCGCGCTTAACCCCAGCCTCTCACTCAACATAGCCATATCGACTTGCTGCACCACCTGGGGCCAGCCGCGAATGACTTCCTGTTCACCGAGCACGATGGCCTTATCCGCACGGTACAAATAACCTTCCAGGCTCGCACCCCCTTCCAGCACCGATTCTAAACTCGACACTTTCGGCAATATTTGTCGATCCAGACCGCCGTCAACCCAGCCCCGGTTCACCAACACCCAAATACCCTTAACTTTCAGGGGCCACAAAACCTCATAACCCGCTCGCCCCCGACGCGTGCGATTATCCAGCAGGAAATAGCGTTGCCCATCGGGTTCACCGTGGGCCGAAACGCGACGGTATTGATGGTCTTCGTTCAGGTTTATTGTGGACAAAGCCACCGGCTCGGTAGTGCGGCGCAAATGGTGTTCTGCCAATATTTCCTGCTTTTGATCTGCCCGCTGTAACTGCCAAACACCCAAGCTTAGCGTGAGGGGAAAGAACAACGCGACAAACATAAGCGTTTTAGCGTTCCATTGCCACAGCCATACAGAGCCTGCAACCGGCGACTCCTGAGTTTTCACTGCTTTTGGGGGCGTCATTTCTTCCTAAGCAACCTTCTGTGCTTAAATACCATTTTCCTCGGGAGCCTGGCTCCCCCCGACACTATCAGGTGGTATCACGATGTGGCTAAAAGTTTTAATCGTACTCTTATTTATCGGCGTCATTATCAGTTTGAGTAGCGGCCTGGTTTTTCTGCTAAAAGACATGGGAAATCAACGGAGGCGAACCATGTATGCCCTGGGCATTCGAGTGTGCCTGGCAAGCGCGCTCATCCTGAGCCTGATTTATGGCTTTGCATCGGGACGCTTACATAGCACCGCGCCCTGGGACAGACAATTGCACCCCGCTCAATTCTCGCCTCTGAATCAAGCCCTGTTGCCCGGAGATAAGCCCGAAGACGAGCCGGAACCATCACAATCTGAGCAGTAAGCCAAACTATAACTAGCACAGACAAAAAACGGCCAGAGTTACTGGCCGTTTTTTGTGTACTTCCCCGTTTAAACTCAGGTCAGTACATAAACAAAAATAAACAGACCCAGCCACACCACATCAACGAAGTGCCAATACCAGGATGACGCTTCAAAACCAAACTGATCGTCCGATTTAAAATGCCCTTTAAACGAGCGGAGAAATTGAACGAATAACATAAAGGTACCCATAGCAACGTGGAAGCCATGGAAGCCAGTCAACATAAAGAATGTGGTGCCATAAATACCGCTGGATAATGTCAGCCCCATTTCAACGTAAGCTTCATGGTATTCCATGTACTGTAAGCACAGAAAGAACGCACCCAGGGCCACGGTAATACCAAGCCATAATTTAAACTTGCTGCGGTTATCATGCTTAATCGCATGGTGAGCCAGGTGAACGGTCCAGCTAGACGTAAGCAGTACAACCGTATTCCAGAGCGGCAACCAGTGATACCAGTTAGCCCAGCCCGGGAAGCTCATATCGTGTTCTGGGCCAACAAACTTGTCGCCACCGGCAACCTGATCGGGAGTCACCATAACGGGCCATTCCGCCTTAAAGCCTTCCCACAAAAGCGCATTGGTCGAAGCCGCCTCGCTGTTAAAGTCATCAAACCAGGGCACTGCGGCTTCGCCACCCAGCCAGGGTACGGCAAACACGCGAACGTAAAATAAACTGCCAAAAAAGACCGCAAAAAACATAACTTCAGAGAAAATAAACCAGCCCATGCCTAAAGCATATGAACGCTTTAACTGTGCGCTGGGCAAACCTTCCATATTTTCTCTAATCACGGTGCTAAACCAGACAAACAACACCGCCGCCATTAATAGCAAACCGAACATCAGAATCAATGGGGTTTTGCCCTGTACAGCAAGCCCAGCACCCAGAGCCATAGCCCCCATCCCGGTTGCCATAGCAAAGGGATACCAACTCTTCTCTGGAACGTAGTAGCTCTCAGACGCCATAATTTTTTCTCCTTACTTCCCGCCAAAGGCGGTGTTTACTCAATTAAAATTAGTTCAGCCCTACCAGCTTAGCTGCCTGCTGGGTGGCCTTATCATCCACGGCTGTAGTGCTCGTTTCACTGACCGTATTCACTTTATTACCAATAAGCGGCGCATCGCTCTTTGCTTTATTCCCAGCCTTATTGGTCACATCAAACAAGGTATACGACAGGGTAATGGTATTCACAGTTTTAGGCAGGTCCGCATCAATCACAAAGACCAGTGGTAAGTCCGCTTCTTCGCCAGCCTTTAAGGGCTGCTGGTTAAAACAAAAACACTCCGTTTTATGCAGAAACTTCGCCGCACTAATGGGCGTCACACTCGGTATTGCCTGGCCCACCATATCCCGCCGTGTGGTATTACGCGCATAAAATGCAACTTTCTTCGACTCACCCGGATGAACCTTCATCTCATAGGTAAGCGGCCTAAACTCCCAGGGCATCGCTCCGTTATTGGTCGCCACAAACTGAATTTTAACAATCCGTTCCTTATCGACTTCACCCTTTGGGGCGTCATAACGCTGCTCTGTATAGCGGCCGTCCGTCTTGCCACCCAGACCTGTAATTTCGCAAAACACATCATAGATTGGCGGTAATACAAACACCGCAAAGCCAAACATGCCAATTCCGCCAATAAATAACCACAAGGTTGTTTTTTTGACGGAGTTGGCCACAACGAGTCTTACTTAACTTCCGGTGGCGTCGAGAAGGTATGAAAAGGCGCGGGCGTGGGCAATGTCCACTCCAGACCTTCGGCACCTTCCCAAACTTTAGGGTCGTCAATTTTCTTGCCCGCTACAATCGTGTTAATGACATTGTAGAGGAACATCAGCTGGGCAGCGGCGTACATAAATGCACCAATACTAGACACCATATTCCAGTCTGCAAATTGCAGCGAATAATCGGCGTAACGTCGCGGCATGCCGGCAAGACCTAAAAAGTGCTGCGGGAAGAAAGTGATATTAAAGCCAACAAACGAAATCCAGAACTGGGTTTTACCCAGGGCTTCGTTGTACATACGGCCACACCACTTGGGCAACCAGTAATAAACGGCTGCCGTCGCTGAAAATACCGCGCCTGCCACCATCACATAGTGGAAATGCGCCACGATAAAGTAGCTGTCGTGATATTGAATATCCGCCGGGGCAATAGCCATCATCAAGCCTGTGAAGCCACCCAGGGTAAACAAAATGATAAAGGCAATGGCAAAGAGCATGGGCGTTTCATAGGTAATAGCACCACGAAACATCGTAGTAACCCAGTTAAACACCTTCACTCCAGTCGGCACTGCGATCAGCATAGTGGCGTACATAAAGTACAGCTCACCGGCCAGTGGCATCCCCACCGTAAACATATGGTGCGCCCATACTACGAAAGACAAGATGGCAATCGCAGCTGTCGCGTAGACCATCGACGAGTAGCCAAACAAAGGCTTGCGACTGAAGGTCGGGATAATCGCCGAGATCACGCCAAATGCTGGAATGATGATGATGTACACCTCGGGGTGACCAAAGAACCAGAACACATGCTGGAACAGAACTGGATCGCCACCACCTGCAGCATCAAAGAAGCTGGTACCAAAGTTGATGTCCATCAACATCATGGTCACCGCACCCGCTAGTACCGGCATTACCGCGATCAACAAAAATGCAGTAATCAACCAGGTCCATGCGAACAGAGGCATTTTCATCAGCGTCATGCCCGGCGCACGCAGGTTAAGAATCGTGGCGATAATGTTAATGGAGCCCATGATCGAGGACGCACCAATAATATGAACACCAAAAATAAAGAAGTTTACCGTCGGTGGTGCATAGGTAGTCGACAGCGGAGCGTAGAATGTCCAACCGAAGTTAGGCGCTCCGCCTTCCATAAACAAAGTCGACGCCAACAGAGTAAAACCGAAGGGTAATATCCAGAAGCTCAGGTTGTTCATCCGCGGCAAAGCCATATCTGGCGCACCGATTTGCATAGGAATCAACCAGTTCGCCAAACCGACAAAGACCGGCATGATTGCGCCAAACACCATCACCAGACCGTGCATGGTGGTCATCTGATTAAAAAATTCGGGCTTAACAATTTGCATGCCTGGCTGAAACAGCTCGGCACGAATCACCATGGCAAAAAAGCCACCCAGTAAAAACATAGAAAAACTAAACCAAAGGTACATCGTTCCGATGTCTTTATGGTTAGTGGCGAAAAGCCAGCGACCAATACCTTTTGCGGGACCGTGTGCCATAACTAATACCTCCCCTTATTGGCCTTGCTTGTAATTGTAGACATCCACCGGCTGAACCATCTTGTCAGCCTCGGGAACGTTACCCCAAGCATTACGCTCGTAGGTGATAATGGCTGCGATATCAACTTCCGATAGCTGTCCTCCGAAGGCCTGCATCGCCGCATTGCCTGGGCTACCGTTGATCACCATATCGAGGTGATCGGCCACTGGGCCAAGCGCAATAGCGCTGTCTTTTAACGCGGGGAAGGCGCCGGGAATTCCCTGACCACCCACACCATGACAACTGGCACAAGAACGGTTATAGGACTCTTCACCCTGAGCCATAAGATCTTCGTAAGTAAACTGCTGCTTAGTAATCTCCGCCTGCGCCGCCACCTGGGCTTTTTGATCGGCCAGCCAGGCGTCATACTCTTCCTGCTCAACCGCATGAACAACGATGGGCATAAAGGCGTGATCCTTACCGCAAAGCTCGGCACAACGACCTCGATAGATACCGGGCTCATCAACTCGAGCCCAGGTTTCATTAATAAATCCGGGGATTGCATCTTTCTTAACGCCCAGCTGTGGCACCCACCAGGAGTGGATCACATCTTTAGCGGTAATCAGAAAACGAACTTTTTTACCGACTGGAATCACCACCGGCTTGTCGACTTCTTCAAGATAAAATTCGCTCTTGGGTGCTTTACCGTAAATAGAGGCCTGAGAAGTCGAGAGTTGACTCATATACTCGACGCCTTCCCCCATATATTCATACTGCCATTTCCACTGATAGGCCGTAATCTTGATATCCATATCAGCGTCACTGGTGTCGTATAACTCCTTTAAGGCCGTGGTCGCTGGAAAAGCCATCACCAGTAAGAGCAGCACGGGGATAATAGTCCACACCAGTTCTACGGTGGTGCTCTCGTGGAAATTGGCCGGCTCCCTCCCGCTTGATTTGCGGTGGGCATACATGCTGTAAAACATGATGCTAAAGACCACAACACCTATGACTACACAGATCCACAGGATCATCATGTGCAGACCATATATGTCGTGACTTACGCGGGTAACACCCTCAGTTAAATTGAGGAGGTTCCAACCGTCTACTTGCTCAGCCTCGCCGCCGGCACTCGCCAGGGCTCTAACGCCCATCAACATCGTGCCAAGCGTCACCAGGACAAGCTTCTTAGCTCTCGATACCATCGCCCTATCGCTCTCCGTTTTAATAATTTATGTACCGCGCCTTAGCAACCGCTTTTCAGCTACCACTCGCTCAAACCAGCGGGGTGCGAAACACGGAAGTTAAACCGAGGAAAATTCGCTAATACTTGCTTCTAAAAAATTTATTGGCCCCGATCCTGTAACAAGAATCTGTAACAGAATCACCACCAATGGCACTTATTCCAGAATGCATCGGCGCGGGAGTATAACAGAAGCAAATTCCCGCTTCACCGCTTAAGAGCCGCTTTTTTTAGCTCACCGGTTTTTTCTAAGCCTTTGCTTGATATGTGTCAAAACCAGCCTTCCCGGATCGATATTAGCTGGGGCCGCAGCCTCGACACTGCTATTAAATAGTGTTAGCCGTCATAGACACTTACCTGGGCGATGTCCTTACCTGGGCGATGTCGGATCGATAATTTTAATGGCGTCGATACTCGCCGCATCGCGACGCTCAGCCTTGCTAATGCGCGTATCGGGAGGCGGCGCACTCACGCCCAGCTTTAGCTGATCAGTAAATCCACAGGAAACACATTCACGATAATCAATCTCTTGCTTGCGGTAAGCCACCACTTTATCCTGCGCAGCACACTTTGGGCATACCGCCCCGGCGATAAATCGTTTCTGCTCGCTAAACATAATTTGCCATAATCTCTCACCTTATTTGGACCACTCTGTCTACCGGCTAGTATAGTCCGCTTTGTATTTGATCAGCCTTTAAGTGCTCCCACATTTCGGGATTGAAAGCTGCAGGACAACAAGGAAAATCACATGTCACAAAACACCCTCCGGCCTTTTGCAGGCAAAACACCCATTTTGGGAAAGCGCGTTTACGTCGATAAAGCCGCAACGGTGATCGGCGATGTCGAGCTCGGCGATGACGCCTCAGTGTGGCCCGCCGCTGTCGTACGCGGCGACATGCACCGTATTCGAATCGGCTGTCGCACTAGTGTTCAGGATGGTTCGGTACTACATATTACTCACGCCAGCGACTACAACCCGGACGGCTGGCCGCTCATTATCGGCGATGACGTCACCATCGGACACAATGTGACCCTCCATGGCTGCACTCTGGGTAATCGTATCCTGGTGGGTATTGGCTCCACCGTTATGGATGGGGCGGTAATCGAAGACGATGTGATGATTGGAGCCGGCACTCTAGTGCCACCGGGCAAGCGCCTTGTCAGCGGCTTTCTTTATGTCGGCAGCCCCTGCAAACAAGCTAGGGCACTGAGCGACAGTGAGCGTTCATTTTTTACCTATTCGGCGGCTAACTACAGCCGCTTAAAAGATCAATACCTCGAAGCACTCCAGGCCTAAAGCATGTCCTCATAAGGATTACTCGAGGGCAGAGGCACGGCCTTACCAAAACCAGGCACCGCAATACTGTCGTCGGTAATCAAGACCTCGTCATCGGCAATAACGCCCTCGCCGAAACGGTAAATTGGTTCAAACAAACCGCGGTCAACCCTGGTTTCGTAATCTGCGGTGGCCGCCCGAGTCAATTCTCGGCGGTGCTGATAAGCCGTCCAGCCAGCGCTATGACGTTTCGCCAGCATGCCTTCGGTAGCACGCGCCGACAACACCAGGCCGGTAGCATTATTGCCACCAAAGCCTTTGGCATTGATCAAGCTAATGTCCAAACCTTGTTCGAGGCTTAAATCCGCCAGCGGTATATTCAAATGTTGCTGATGCACATCGTCCGCCACTGCCGACATGGTTTTGATCCCCGGCACCCGGCTGTGCTTCATCGCACCAATGGCCGTTACGATCTGATCACCACTTGCGGTCGCAAGGGAATGACCGACATAGGCTTTGACCGCACAAACCGGCCAGTCGCTAATGCCCATAACTTCCGCTATACGGTGAAAAATAATCGATTCTGTTACTCGGTTCTGAGGTGTGCTGGAGCCGTGAGCCATAACAAAGCTACGCTGCTGCAAGGCCTGCTCACCTAAAATAGCGCGCGCGGATGCGGCTGCCTTACCAAAACACAGATAATTACCGGGACCCGGGCCGGAGATGGATTTTTTTATGCCGTCGGCGTCGATAAAGACATCGGGCACCGCACCGTGAATATCCAGACCCAGCTCTATCGCCAGAGCATCGTCCATCAAAAACAGATATTGACTGGCCTCAGCCATCACAAAGCCGGCATTTTCGCCAAACGGGCGGCTGTATTTACGAGGGTCAGAGTCTCCGAGCCGAGCCATCCCTTCCTCGGTAGCCAGTGCTCCCATATTACCGAAACCTTCCATAATCTCCGGCGTTATAGGCGCTTCACTACCACCCACCAGAGCAACGCGACGCACCCCGCGGCGAATATCACGCACCGCCGCATGCAGGTTATAAAGAAAGCTCGCACAGGCTCCAGTGATTGCCTCCGTATGCCCCAAACTACCCAGCACATAGGCATTAATAAAATCGGCCGGCATGCTGTTCAAGCCCATCGGCACCTGTTTCGACGTGGCGCGCCCACCTTGCTGACGAGAACGAATAAGGCCACCCAGGCCCTCTTCACTCAGCTGGCCCATGGCGCAGGACGCGTAAGTTCCGATTTCATCTGGCCGTACCGCAGCACAAATGGTTTCCCAGGCGACGCCCAGTGAAAACACGGCGTCGCTCGCCCCGCACACCGCCATCTGCAAACCCCGAGGCTGGAAGCGTGAGACGTATAAACTGGCAGGGTCGAAACCCGTAGGCAGCTGACCCGCGGCCTTTACGGGCGAAGCATGAGTGCTCGACCAGCGGCATTCCTGCTGACCAGCGAGTTGCACCTCGACGGTATCGTCATCGAGAGCCTTAACTTCCCAGCCCAGGGGCAGGGGGCTCGGCAATTGTTTTTTCGCTATAGTGAAGCGCGCATTTTCGGCATTAGCCGACATCGTCTGCTGCCAGGGAACCGCGTCGGGATCATAGTGACTGGTTTCGATACGACGAATCAGGGTGCCATCGACCACCTGAGCTGCAAAAC
>JQIA01001839.1_pt1 | contig 11418 bp, 9 predicted proteins | sample 811431 | NCBI WGS metagenome assembly JQIA01 (sample SAMN02998118, study PRJNA258478) | marine sediment metagenome | biome: marine; feature: seafloor; material: sediment; isolation source: oil-polluted sediment collected from 3 locations (0.5 km, 0.7 km and 0.9 km)... | place: USA: Gulf of Mexico ... | reverse complement strand
GTATCGGTGATGATGGCTGCTCAGGCCTGACAAGCCGCACCATCAATGTTGTCGAGCAAGTTGGTGTGTTAGCGGGCGCTGAACGCCATCTTGCCTTTTTTCCACAGTTTCGTGGTGAACGGCTAACAATGGAAGGTGGCCTGAACCGCTACCTTGATGCGATTGCAGAAGTAGCCGAGGCTGAACCGATCTGTGTACTGGCCTCGGGAGACCCGCTCTTTTTCGGGTTGGGACGACGCCTTACCGAAAAGCTGGGTAGTGAGCGCGTGCGAATATTACCTTCATTGTCCAGTGTACAGCTGGCTTTTGCCAGACTGTGCATTGCCTGGGATGACGCACAGTTTATTACCCTGCACGGTCGCCCTGTACGGGGTCTAGTGGCACGCTTACAGCAGGGCGATACCTTTGCGCTACTCACCGACAAAAAAAACAACCCAGTCAGCATAGCTCAGCATCTGGCAGATTATCACGAAGAGCACTGGCGGCTGCACATCTGTGAAAGCCTGGGGGGCACCGATGAACAGGTGCGCAGTTTAAGTGTTGCACAACTGTGCGCACTGGACAGCACCGACATCAATCCGCTCAATGTGATGGTGTTACAGCGTGATGGCGGCAAACCCTGGGGCAGTCACCCGCTTCATTGCGCCGATGATGCCTACCTCAAGCGGATGCCCGCCAAAGGGTTGATCACCAAACAACCGATCAGGGCATTGGCACTGGCCAACCTCAACCTGAGCCCAACCAGTTGCGTCTGGGATGTTGGTTCCGCTTCAGGCTCTGTCGCGATTGAGGCGGCCAAACAAGCATGGCGTGGTCAGGTTTTTGCGGTGGAGTGTAATGAGGCGTGTTTTGACCAGATTAAAAGCAACGCCCGGACCCACCGTGTTGATAATCTAAAACTGATAAAAGGACGCGCACCTCAGGTACTGAGTGAGCTGCCTGCACCCGATGCTGTTTTTATTGGTGGCTCGCGCGGAGAGATGACCAATATTTTCAATGCCAGCTGGGAAGCCCTGCGCCCCGAAGGGCGACTGGTTATCGCTGCGGTCACCCTGGACAGCATCACAGAAGTTTTCCAGCTGACCCAGGCACACCACCTCAAACCACAAATTATGTTAGTCAATATTGCACAGGGGACACCGCTGGCTCACTACACCCGCTATGCCCCGGAAAGCCCTATTCATCTATTTATTTTGGAAAAAAAGGATCTCTCTCTATGACCCAGGCTCTCGGTAAACTTTATGCGCTGGGAGTTGGCCCGGGCGCCAGTGATCTGCTCACCCTGCGCGCGGTCAAACTACTACAACACACTGATGTCATTGCCATTCCGGAAAAGAAGGCTGGCAGTTATCATTCCTTTGCTTGGGATATTGTCTGCGGTGCATTGGAAGAGGAAACAATGCGCGGCGAGCGACTATTTCTGCATTTCCCCATGACCAAGAATAGCGCCGTGACAATCCCTGCCTTTCAACAGGCTGGCAGCGAAATCTGTGCGCGTCTCAAAGCCGGTCTGGATGTGCTGTTTATCACCGAAGGGGACCCTTCAGTTTTTTCCACCTGGTCCTATGTGCTGGAAGAGATTAACGAACAGTTGCCAGAAGCGGTCATTGATGTTGTTCCTGCGATCACCTCAATTACCGCTGTTGCTGCCGCCACAGGTATTCCTCTGGGTGATGGGGAGGAACGCTTCTGTGTTGTACCCGCCACCTACGGCATTGAGATGCTTCCACATCTGGTAGAGGAGTTCGACACTATTTTGCTGATGAAGGTTGGGCGAATGATTGAGCCACTGAAAGAAATATTGGCACAACTGGACCTGTTAAGTTGTGCCACCTATGTTTCCCATGCGTCCATGGAACAACAGCAAATTTGCCGTGACCTCAATGAAATACCGGCAGAAAACCGCTATTTTTCCATGGTACAAATTTCTATTCGCAAACGTCGTGGTTTCCTGCGCAATAACAGCAATGCACAAACGCTAGAGCAGGCTCAATGAGCCGAAAAAAGATCGCCATTCACGCCATCACCCGCAATGGTGCTAGCCAGGCAGAAAAATTGGCACGGCTGTTGCCCGAGGCAGCGCTGTTTATCAGCGACAAGTTTTGTGACGATTTCCCCCAGGCACAACCATTAAAACTACCGCTTTCACGCCATTTTAAAGAAATGTTCTGCCGTTATGAGCAGCACATTTGCTTTTTCAGTATCGGTATCACAACCCGCATTCTAGCGCCACTGTTAGCCGACAAGCGTACCGATCCGGGCGTCAACTGTATCGACGAGCAGGCACGTTTTTGCATCCCGGTCTTGTCTGGGCATCGTGGTGGTGCCAACGCTATAGCATCTCAAGTTGGGCAGCTACTTCAAGCCACCCCGGTACTGACCACGGCATCAGATACCTCCCACACACTCTCAGTTGACCTGTTAGGTGAACCCTACGGCTGGCAGCTAGAATCGATCAGCGAAGTGGCAATAACCCCGGTCTCAGCAGCGGTGGTCAACGGGGAGCCGATTATTATTATTCAGGAAGCGGGGGAACAAAATTGGTGGCCTTATCAACACCCGCTACCAGAACACCTGCATGTGACAAACAGCTTTAACCAGGTTGATCTGACCCCCTACCAGGGGGCCATTATCATCAGTGATCGTGGCGATGTACTGGAGCAACTGCTACAGTTTGCGCCACACTTGAAAACACGCTATGTGTTATGGCGACCAAACTCTCTGATTCTGGGAGTTGGCTGCGACCGCAACACACCGTTGCACAGTCTACGCTCGGGGTTGGACACCTTTCTGGCCGAACAGAACCTGGCTTGCAACAGTGTCACTGTACTGGCCTCTATTGATCTGAAAGCTGATGAGGCAGGACTACAGTTATTGGCCGAGGAGCTACAGCGGCCCTTTATAACCTATAGTGCGGCAACACTGGATAGCGTTGAGGGGATTGAAAACCCCTCTGAAACGGTCAAACGCTGCGTTGGTGTCAGCTCGGTGGCCGAGGCCGCAGCACTCCACCACTCGGGCAGCAACAAACTGTTGGTCACCAAGTGGAAGTACCATCATGATGGTAAAAACATGACACTGGCCGCCTGCCGTAAAGTTTACGATAATACAACCGCAAAACAGGCCACTCCCCACGGCACGAAGGGAGATTGCTCTCCAGCTGTGAAAAGAACTCATTCGCACCACTCACACCATAATACGATGGGCAGCAAGGTCGTGCCGGGGTTTCACTGCAAACCACACAAGGCCGATCCTGAACGCCCGCTGCTCTACTATCGTTACCACCTGATGATTTGTGGTGCAGGCCGTTGTGTAGAGGAGGAAGATACGCGGCTGGCACACAAGATACGTAATATCGTCAAAGAGATGGGGCTAAATCGCGGCGCTCATCGTATCAAGATAAACCGTACCTATTGCCTAGGCGCCTGCAGAAACCGTACCACGGCCGTGATTTACCAAAACATCACCCCCGGCGAAACCGCTACGGATAATCATGCACTGTGGTTACGCAACATTGATCAATTCGATGAAAGATTGTGGAGGCAAGTATTCAGTGCATTAATGGCAGATGAAAACCTGCGGGAACAACTACCAAAAAAACACCTGGCACCGGTCAACTCCGCCCCAAATACCGCATCAAACAGCTCCTCTTGAGAATACTATGAAACGATTTCGACACTACCAAAAAGACACCGCCATCATCCTGGCCTGTTTTGGCTCTTTGGTGGCGCAATCACGCTATCAGACCCTGCTCGAGCAGGTGCGTACGGCTTTCCCAGATTACCCAACAGAGATTGCGATCAGCTCGCGCATGGTACTCAAAGGGCTCGCCAAACAGGGGCAACATTACCTTAATTTGCCACAACAGTTGGCAAACATGGATATGGCCGGTTACCGCCGTATTATCGTCGTCTCAACCTATCTGTTCCCCACGGAAGAGCACGCCATGGCTCACGCTACCGTCGATGGCTTCAAACAGTTCTCACTATCACGCCTGGTGGCGACTCCGGCACTGCTGCAACAGGTCAGGGCAGCCAACAATATTTTGCAGGAGCTGGCCAGCCATTTTCCTACCGCGCCCGGTACGGCAAACCTCTTTATCAGCCATGGGGCCCCCTGCCTTAATAATCCCGGTTACAGTGCGGTGCAGTATGCTGAAGGGTTTTTAAACCGTATCGGGCCACGCAACTTCACCTGTTCACTGGAGGGGGTCTACCCCTTTGGGGTGGTACGCGAAGCGCTGCTAAAGGAGCTGCACGCCGCTATGCCGACGGTGGAGCGTCCTCGGGTGCGGCTAATTCCATTGCTACTGGTCTCGGGTAACCACTGTATTAAAGATTTAACGGATATCAGCCAAAGCTTGGGCACTGAGTGTGATGTTGAAATGGCCAGGCCTATCAGCGGCGAGCGTTTTTGCTTGCTGGATCTGTCAACAGTCACCCAGACTCTGATCGAACAGATCAGTGATGAGATCAGAAAACTAGGTTAAATAATGTTCAATGACGGATTAATATTATGAGCAAAGAGAAAGGACAATTAAATATAGTAGGTATCGGCCCCGGTGACCTGGAGTTGATGGCGCCCATGGCGCGCAGAGCCATTGAAGAGGCGGAACTGGTGGTGGGTTACCAGGGCTATTTAGCGTTGGTTGCCCCACTGTGTAACGGCAAGGAGGTGCTGGGTAGCGGCATGACCGCCGAGATCAAACGGGCAACCCTCGCTGTAGAGGCCGCATTGGCTGGCCGCAAGGTTGCACTGATCTCCTCAGGTGATGCTGGCATCTACGCCATGGGCTCACTGGCGATGGAGCTACTAGAAAAACAGGGCTGGACTCGTGCGCATCCTACCCAGGTGTCCATGATCCCCGGCATTACCGCCGCCAACTCCTGTGCATCTCTGGTGGGAACCCCGCTAGGGCATGATAGCTGCACAATCTCTCTCTCTGATCTACTCACGCCCCTAGAGCTAATTTTAAAGCGTGTTGAGGCAGCGGCCAGCACTGACTTTGCCATCACTTTTTATAATGCCCGCTCAAAACGGCGCCAGGATCAGATCGTTCAGGCACGAGATATTTTGCTCAAATACCGAGACGCTACAACACCGGTGGCCATAGTTGAACATGCCTACCGTGATGGCCAGCGGATCATTATCAGTGACCTGGAAAATTTTTTACAGCATGATTTCGGTATGAATGCTGCGGTAATTGTCGGCAGTAGCAGCAGTTACCTGTTCGAGGGCTGGATTGTCACCCCACGTGGTTATACCAAAAAATACGACCTTGAAGATGGAACCCTGCAGAGCGGACAAAAACGTGGCCGTGCGCTGCGCACCGATCTGAATCAACAGCAAAAAGAGGGTGAACCAGTATGACTGTTTATTTTATCGGCGCAGGGCCAGGTGACCCTGATCTGATTACCGTCAAAGGCGCACGACTGGTGGAACAGTGTCCGGTAGTACTCTACGCGGGTTCTCTGGTGCCACGTGCGGTCGTCGAGCGGGCACGCGATGATGCACTGGTGCTAGACTCTGCCAGCATGGATCTGCAGGAGATCACCGAGGTTTATCGTAACGCCCATCAACAGGGCCATGATGTAGCTCGGGTACAAACGGGTGATCTGTCTATCTACAGCTCACTGGCCGAACAGACTCGGCAAATTGATGCACTGGGTATTGACTGGCAGGTAGTGCCGGGGGTCTCCTCTTTCCAGGCATCAGCCGCCGCACTGGGGCAGGAGTTGACTCTGCCCGAGCATTGTCAGACCATCATCCTGAGCCGCGCCTCAGGCCGCACTCCAGTTCCAGACAAAGAAAGCCTCAAAAGCCTGGCTGCACATGAGGCAACACTCTGCCTATTTCTCAGCATCACTTTAATCAAGAAAGTGGTACGTGAACTCAAAGAAGTGTATCCCGAAGACTGGCCTGTCGCAGTCGTGGAGCGTGCTTCACACCCAGAACAGCGTATTTTCAGAGGCACGCTGGCCGATATTGCTGAGAAGATAATAGCGGCTGGCGTTCGCTCCACAGCGATGATTATTGTTTCCAAAGTGCTCAATTGTAGCGAGTTTAATGACTCAAAACTCTATGATGCCACCTTTTCACACCAGTTTCGCTCGGCCAAAGTGGTGGAGGCTCAGTAGTTCCGTGTTCGAGCAGACTTAGAAATGTTGGCGCAAAATCAGAAGCCATCATTGAGATAAGAAGGAGCTAATCGGCCGACTTACTTTAAACGTTTTCAGGAAATGCCCTGTGCGGACCCGTATGCAGGATGTTGTGGGGGCTGAGAGCTAGAGACCTTCGGCTACTCGATTATATGTAGGCTATTTATACCAAGACATTTAAGAATGAAGCCTGTTAACGATCATCAACAGACATTCAGAATAGATAGCGTGATCGTTCCCTGTTCATCCTTAGCTGTTCCCCTTGGAAAGTCGGGGGGGGGCTCTGGTTTTTTGAGAGCTTAGTTATTGCCTCTCAGCCGCCTTTAGCCAATCATTGATGGAATTTAAACCTAATGACAACAGCAAATCTTGCAGTGCTACCACACGCTTGAGCATCATGCCGTGGTCGGATTCTTCCCGTTCCTCAGCTTCGGTAAAAAGCCGGGTGACTAGCTGAACAAGTTGATTGTCATGGTCGTAGAAGTGTGGCTTGGTACAATAGACATAAGCGAGATAGATTTCGGTTGCGGCTAAGGCGGTATCTGGGTCGCGTTGAGAAGTAGCGTTGAGCCATTCGTCAAATCCAAACAGACGGTGATGTTCGTCTTTGCTATCGGTTTCAAATACGCTAAAGCAAAGCTGAATTAACTCAATTGGAATGGAGATTGGCGACGTATTCTCTCGGAAGATGTTGCTTATATGTCTGGAGACAGCCTCTGCGTAATCGCTACCTGCATTTAATCCGCACTCCATACCTGCAAGGCATTGTTCGCGATGCTGCCTGATATTTCCAGTGTGAGTCCAAACACTCGCTGCCCCCTGCCACGCTTCGGTAATCTCCCGTGCGTTCAGCTCCTCAAGCAAATAGGCAAAGTCGATGTGCCCCGTCAGGGCAGCCAAGGCTGAAATGCGCCCCCAAGTTTTCATTTCTTCCTTGCTGCCCTCGCGACAGATACGCTCAAGCGATGGAGCTACTTTTTCAAATTGGTCGTGATAGGCGTGATACAGACAACGTTCGGCGAATTGCCAAAGACCCTCGGCATCCTGCATGGCGCGATGAAATAAATCCCAACCCAACTCGGGATTCATGCTTTGTAGGTACGGCAAGCGTCGTAGAATCAGGACGCGGATTGCAGGGTATTCGGCGCTGGCAAACCGGCGTAGCGTGGGTGGCAATAATTCGGGTAATGCGTCACCATGCTCGTGTAAGTTGTTGACTAAAACCATCAAGGCTTCGGCGACATTCCCGCTCGTCATATTGATACCGGTGGTAAGCAAATTGACCGAATCTCCATGGATGGTGCTTTCTTCCCTAAGATTGGCAAAGCCTATTGCCAAGAACACTATCCGCGCCGCATTTTGTGTGTCTAGGATGACATGTGCGCAGGCTTCCAAACCTTTGGCCGCGGAGCGATTGAGCTGCCAGTGGGCGGAATGCCTCTCCAGCTCATCAAGGATTTGCTTCACCAGGGTGGGGCCATCGGGCTCTTCGATCGGCACCCAAGTGCTGCCAGCCTGTAAGTTACCATGACGGTGAGCTAGGTAGCTGGCGACGCCGCCCATGATGTCGTCGCGAAAACTTACTGAAATATTGTTCCAATGCGTGACCAGTAAACTCAAGAATCGAGAGGGGTGACGAGATGAAGCTTCGCGCAGTTGCCCACTGACCTCTCGTTCTCCTCCAACCAAAAAATCAAAATCAAATCCCTGTCGATTGTATCCAGTGTAGTGCGCCAGCAAACGAATTACGCCATCGTCACTGGCATTCAGAAACACCTCGTATGAAAATAGTGCGGAGACCGTGCCACCTCTTATGCCAATGGATGGCTGTCGAATTAATCTCCCCTCTGTTTTCTCGTAAGCATCGAGAATCGCCTTCACTTCTGGTGAACGTAAATGGCATGGAATCGCTGATATATATTCCGCCCGCCCCTTCAATACCCAGGAACATTCGCCTTCATCTGTCGCAGGTTCTTCCCACAGATTTTGTATTACCGCCATTACTGCATCTTGTGTGGCGCTATCCAGGTATATGAATACTGAGTTGATTAATGTGCCCAGCTCGTAAGAGAGTTCGAATTCCAGCAAATTTCTGTCACACAATAGGGGCCCTATTAAATCCAGATTGGGTGTTGGTGATTTTGTGAAAGCGAGAACAGCGAAGTAACACAATGCACCTTCGTGGTTAAAGCACAAACGTTCTCGGTGTTTCTGCCACCAATCTGAATGTTTTTTGGCATGATCGAGAATGGCTGCCTCAATCGAATCGAACAGAATCCGCTGGCCATCTACGTGCTGGTGATCGGTCCTGGAGGGGGTATCGTTGTAGGAGGTATCATGCAAAAATCCACTACGATAGCCTATTCGCGTCTCGCCGTATTGTGCTGACTGGATTTGGCTCCACTGCTCAGTTGTTTCTAATGCTGAGTCAAGTAAGGTAGTAGATTGCACCATCCGTTGTTTCAGGAAGTGTTTGTTTTTATCTTCAAATTCATGAGGTTGACAATATAGCTTGTTGTCAAAACGAAATTTCCTCACGTCGTCTTCGCTGATGTCGCCAGCAATATAGCGCCATAGGAAGCTGTCATCGATAGCGCCAGCGGTTACACAGCGTGCAATAGTGCGTCCTAACAAGCTATGCTCTGGCTTCGGCATATTGAGTAGCCGCTCTAGCAAGGGCACAACGAGTGGCAAATCCCCCTGTGGCAGGATAGTTGGCGCCTCCCTTTTTCCATATCCAAAGGGGCGGAAGGTACATTCTATGCCGGCAACACCAATAGCCAACGAAAGAGTTGAAAGGGGTAAGATGAAGCTCCTGCCTCCATACAATTGGTCCCTAAGGCAAGTTGCAGATGAGGTTGGCTGTGCTCCCAGCACCGTGTTCAAATGGAGGAAACAATTGGAAGAGCAAGGAACCTTGATGCCTGAAAAACCTAACCCCACAGATTGGACGACAGAACAAAAATTTGCCTTTGTCCTTGAGTCTGCCAGCTTGAATGAGCTCGACCTGGGCGAGTATTGTCGAACAAAGGGGCTTTATCCTGAACTGGTTCAAGAATGGAAGCTGAATTGCATTCAGGCCAATACCATTACTGCCTATCAGCCACCTTCGGATTCCAAGGGTGACAAGAAACGGATTAGGGTGCTAGAAAAAGAGTTGAACCGCAAAGAAAGGGCATTGGCTGAAACAGCAGCACTGCTTGTATTGCGGGAAAAGTGCAATGCCCTCTGGGAAAAGGACGAGGGGAAATGACCACCCTCCCAGAGCGGCAAAAATATGTCGAGTGGATTACCACAGCTGTAGAGAATGGCGCCCGTAAAAAACGTGCCTGCCAGGTTGCGGGGCTTCCAATACGCACGCTTCAGAATTGGTTTCAGGGTGGCGAAGTTGCTGAAGATAAGCGTCCAATGGCGTTACGGCCTGAGCCCCGGAACAAACTTAGCAACCAGGAACGTGAACTGATACTGGCAACCTGTAATCGAAAGGAATACGCCAATATGGCACCCAGCCAAATTGTTCCGGCTCTCGCCGATCAAGGTATATATCTGGCGTCTGAGTCGAGCTTCTATCGCATCCTGAATGATGCCAAACAACTGAAGCATCGAGGCAGAGAAAAGCAAAAAGGCACTTATTCAAAGCCGACGAGTTACACCGCTGTGCAATCTAATGAGGTTTGGAGTTGGGACATCACTTATTTACCGGGTGTAGTCAAAGGCAGCCACTATTACCTTTACATGATTGAGGATATTTATAGCCGGAAAATAGTTGGCTGGGAGGTTCATCTATCTGAAGAGGGCAAGTATGCAGCCACGTTGCTACAAAAGAGCGTATGGGCTGAAAAATGTGTAGGTAAGAAACTCATTCTGCACTCCGACAACGGTAGCCCAATGAAGAGCTTCACGATGCAAGCCAAGATGTATGACCTGGGCATAACAAGCTCCCGAAGCCGCCCTCGTGTCAGTAATGACAATCCATTCTCGGAGTCATTGTTTCGAACATTGAAATACCGCCGGGATTGGCCAAAATCAGGTTTTGCGAGCTTGGGGGCAGCAAGGATATGGGTTAATGGGTTTGTTAGCTGGTACAACAATGATCATCGTCATAGTGGCATTAAATTCGTAACACCCCACCAACGGCATGAAGGGCTTGATGCTGCGATCCTCAACAACAGGGACGAATTGTACAGAGAACAAAAAGCACGGAACCCATCAAGGTGGTCTTCAGGTACTCGAAACTGGATCCCTACTGGTAAAGTTGAGTTGAACCCTGAAAACAGAGAACGGGCTGCGTAAAAAAGTAGCCAATGGCGCCAACTATGTTGAAAAACGCCGTTTCTGGTGATTATACGATGAATGAAATCGCGCTCTGGCTTGAAATACATTACTCGATAGTCAGTCGTGCTGTTAAAAAAGCAGAAGATATTAATTGCAATATTTGACCCTGTTTTTCTTCTATTTTTCGCCCCCCCGCCTCGTGGCGCGGGGGTAACACTAGCGCCTGTAGCGGCATAGTTAATTTGGTCGCCTGATTATGAGTGATATCACCAGCCTCAAAATAATTAGGTGTCGGAGTAAAACCCATATAATATATTGATTTTTAATACTATTAATCCGGAATGAGCCGGAGTTGAGGAGGAAAGAATGCCTCGAAAACCCAGACTTTTTTACCAGGTCAGCCGCAGCATTTGGTGGTTCGCGGACATAATCGGGATCCCATTATTGCGCGCAAGGCCGATGCTCGTTATTTTGTCGAATCACTGACAAACGCAGCTGAGAATTATGGTCTTGCAGTGCATGCCTGGGTGTTAATGACGAATCATCTGCACCTGCTGGCAACGCCGAAGACGGGAGGTAGCCTGCCAGGGGTAATGCAGTCTCTGGGTAGACGCTATAGCCGCTATTTTAACCGTTGCTATCGGCGCTCAGGATCGCTCTGGGAGGGCCGCTATAAAACCAGCCTAGTGGATACCGATAGCTACCTGCTACTCTGCTACCGCTATATTGAACTTAATCCGGTGCGCGCCGGAATGGTGGCAAGGCCTGAGGACTACCCCTGGTCAAGTTATCGCAGCAATGCGATGGGAGTCGATGATGGCCTCACCCAACCTCATGAAAACTTTCTCGCACTGAGCAGTAGCACTGAGGAACGGCAGCACAGATACACTGCACTCTTTGAGGATGAGATGGGACGCCGAGAACTGGTAAAAATCCGGCGCTCTGTTGAGCGATGTGGGGCTGTTGGAAACCCAGAATTTTTGCT
>JQIA01001838.1_pt1 | contig 11418 bp, 9 predicted proteins | sample 811431 | NCBI WGS metagenome assembly JQIA01 (sample SAMN02998118, study PRJNA258478) | marine sediment metagenome | biome: marine; feature: seafloor; material: sediment; isolation source: oil-polluted sediment collected from 3 locations (0.5 km, 0.7 km and 0.9 km)... | place: USA: Gulf of Mexico ... | reverse complement strand
ATCTATTAGGTTAATACAAACAAAAAATCCCGCATATGCGGGATTTTTATAAGGTTTTAAATTTACTATCTCGTAAACAATAGCTCTCTATACTTTGTTAGCGGCCATAAATCATCGTCAACCATTAGTTCTAATTTATCGCAATGATATCTAATCTCATCAAAAAATGGTTTTACCTTAAAACAATAAGCTTCAGCTTTCACTTCAATATCTTCAATTTTATTTGCTTTTTTACGAGCATTGATCATTGCATCAATATTTGAATGAATTTTTTCAATATGTTCAGATATATTTTTAATTAATTGAATTTGTTTACTCGCATGTTTTTCAAAATCCTTTCCAAAAATATCTTTTAAACCTGCTACGTTTTCAATCAACATATTTTGATATCTAACCGCTGTTGGAACCACATGATTTCCTGCCATATCTCCAATAACACGAGCTTCAATTTGAATACGCATAGTGTATTCTTCCATTTCAATCTCGTAACGCGCTTCCGTTTCTACTTTACTCATTACATCCATTTCTTCAAATAAAGCTAAAGAGCTTTTTGAAACTTTTGCTTTTAATGCTTCTGGAGTCGTTTTGTTATTACTTAACCCTCTCTTTTTAGCTTCTTTCTCCCATTCTTCTCCATAGCCATTTCCTTCAAAAAGGATGTTCTTAGATGCTTTTATATATTCTCTTAACACATTAAAAATGGCCTCATCTTTTTTTAAACCGTTACCATCTATTAGCGCATCCACTTCAATTTTAAATTCTTTTAATTGCTTAGCCACAATAGTATTTAATACTTTCATTGGCTTTGCACAATTGGCTGTTGAACCCACGGCTCTAAATTCAAACTTATTTCCTGTAAATGCGAAAGGAGAGGTTCTATTTCTATCCGTATTATCCAACAACACATTTGGAATTTTACCAACAACATTTAATTTCAGATCTGTTTTTTCTTCTGGAGAAAGCTTTCCGTTAGTTACTCCTTCCAATTCTTTTAACACTTTGGTTAGCTGCGCTCCAATAAATACTGAGATAATAGCTGGTGGTGCTTCATTAGCTCCTAACCTATGATCGTTACTTGCAGAAGCTATTACTGCTCTTAATAATTCTTCATGATCATTAACCGCTTTAATTGTGTTTATAAAAAATGTTAAAAACTGTAAATTACTCATCGGTGTTTTCCCAGGGCTTAATAAATTAACTCCTGAATCCGTTGATAACGACCAGTTATTATGTTTACCTGAACCATTTACACCTGCGAAAGGTTTTTCATGAAGTAATACTTTAAAGTGATGTTTTGCTGCAACTTTCCCCATTAAATCCATTAATAAAGAGTTATGATCTACAGCTAAATTGGACTCTTCATAAATAGGTGCTAATTCAAATTGATTTGGAGCAACCTCATTATGACGCGTTTTTACAGGAATACCTAACAACATACATTCTGTTTCAAGATCTCTCATAAAATTTAAAGCTCTTGTTGGAATTGAACCAAAATAATGATCGTCTAATTGCTGACCTTTAGCTGGAGAATGCCCAATTAATGTTCTTCCTGTTAGAATAATATCAGGTCTGCTTTCTGCGAGTGCCTGATCTATTAAAAAGTATTCTTGCTCCCATCCTAATGAAGAGGTAACTTTTTTCACATTTTTATCAAAATATTTACATACTGCTGTCGCCGTTGAATCAATAGCTTGCAATGCTCTTAATAAAGGTGTTTTATTATCTAACGCTTCTCCTGTATACGCAACAAATATTGTTGGAATACTCAACGTTGTTCCATAAATAAATGCTGGAGATGTAGGATCCCAGGCAGTATAGCCTCTTGCTTCAAAAGTATTTCTGATTCCTCCATTTGGAAAACTTGATGCATCAGGCTCTTGTTGCACTAATTGACTCCCTCCAAATTTCTCTATGGCCAAGCCTCCTCCAACAGTTTCAAAAAAGGCATCATGCTTTTCAGCAGTAGCTCCGGTTAGCGGTTGAAACCAGTGTGTGTAATGTGTCACTCCTTTTGACAAAGCCCATTCTTTCATCGCAGAAGAAACTTGGTCTGCAATTTTACGGTCTATTTTTGTTCCGTGATCAATGGCGCTCATTACACCTTCAAAAGCATCTTTGGTTAAATACTGTCGCATGGTAGTTTCATTGAAAACATTTTCACCAAATAAATCTGATCTTCTTGAATCTTCAATAACCTCAACAGTTTTTCTGTTAGACGCTTCAATTAAAGCTTGGAATCTAATTTTTGACATTTTAAAGTAATTTTGAGTTTATACACTTTTTTAACCCTGCAAATGTAAACTAAAATTACTTTAAAAAAAATTTACCCCTATTTTATTCAGGGGTAAATGTTGTTTTTTATTCTTTATTAGATTACACCCCCTAAATAAATGAGCATAATACATTTTTAAGTCGTAAATTTTAAAGAATATTCATTAAAAAAACATTTTATACATAAACAAAAGGTATAAACCAATTAAAATTAAGCCTTCTTTCCAGCTTAGCTTCATTTTAACAGGTGCAAATACTAATGGGAATACTAAAAGAGAGATTCCCAACATCCAAAATATATCACTTGATAGTAAGCCTTGATCTACAATTGTTATTGGAGTAATAATAGAAGTAATACCTAAAACTGCTAATATATTAAACACATTAGATCCTATTAAATTTCCTAATGAGATTGCTTTTTCTTTCTTTAATACCGCAATTACAGATGCAGCTAATTCTGGAATACTTGTCCCAATTGAAACGATGGTAATACCAATAACCCGCTCACTCACATTGAAACGCTGCGCCATACCAACAGCTCCATCAATTAATAACTCTGAGCCACCCCAAAGAGCAACGCCTCCAATAACCAAGAATAGCACATCTTTATACAATGGCAGCTCCACATCATCTTCAGGCATTTCATCTACCACAGCTACTTTTTGATATTTCAATAAATAAATTAAGAATATAATTAGAAATGAAAACAAAATAATTCCTTCGTAACGCTGTAAAGTACCATCAAATGCAATAAATCCATATAGTAACAGGGAGGAGATCATCATCACTGGCCAATCTGTTTTATAAAAACTCTTTTCTACGCTTATGGTTGAAATTAAAATAGTAATTGCCAACACAAATCCTAGATTAGCGATATTTGAACCTATTACATTCCCAAAGGCTATATCTGCATGCCCCACTAAAGCCGATTTAATACTCACAATTAATTCTGGAGCAGAAGTTGCAAACGAAACAACCGTCATACCAATCACTATTTTTGGAATGTTTAATCGCAGTGAAAATCCGACCGCTGATTTTAACAACCAATTCCCTCCTATTATAAGCAACAACAAACCAAGTACTATAAACAATAAATTCATGAAGTATTATTTTTTGCAAATATAATAGAATTAAAATTTCAATAACACCTCCTTTATTAAAAGTAGTATAAACTTAAATTTTTGTTAAATAACTATTTTTATAGTTACACAACTATTTTTTTAGTTTATGTTTGTGATACGTTAAGGATTACTCATTGGTTTTTATTTATAAATTACTAAAATCGTGAGCGCTTCGCAATTATAGCGGCATCCTTTTTATCTTTTTCGAATAAAAAGATCTAGCAGAAGGCCTGACGTGAGCGAAACGAAACGCCCAAATAATTATTTATGGACAAACTAACCACCAAAGAAGAAGAAATAATGCACGTTTTATGGAAGTTAAAAAAAGCTTTTGTGAAAGAAGTTGTAGCGGAATTACCTATCCCAAAACCACATTACAATACAGTTTCAACTGTGATCAGGAAAATGGAAGACAAAGGATATGTGGAGCATGAAGCTTTTGGAAACACGCACAGATATTACCCTGTTATTTCAAAAGAGGACTACCGCAAAGGCTATTTCTCTCAAGCAACTCAAAATTATTTTGAAAATTCATATAAAAATGTGGTTTCATTTTTTGCAAAAGAAGAAAAAATAAGTGCCGATGAGCTTCGAGAAATTATTAAACTTATTGAACAAAAAAACAACTAATACTCATGGAATATCTTTTAAAAGCTAGCGGAATGCTATTTATACTTTTCCTTTTTCACGCCATATTCTTGAAAAATGAAACTTTTTTTAAGTCGATAAGAGGTTATTTTATTATTGGACTACTTATAGTTTTAGCAGTTCCTTTAGTTGAAATTCCTATTTATGTTGAAGCTGTTGCTTCACAATTAAATTTAAATGGTTTTACTGAAATTGCTTCAAACACAGTTACTGGGCAACAAGCAATAGACTGGACCAAGCTTATGGTATACACCTATTTAGCAGGTGTGGTATTTTTTAGTTTGAAATTTTTAACGCAATTAACGTCATTAGGAATTTTACTTTCTAAGCACAAATTTGTAAAAAGTGGAATATTCTACCTTGTAGAGACCTCTAAAAATATTGCGCCGTTTTCATTTTTCAATATTATCATTTATAATAAATCACAGTTCTCAATGGAAGAACTTGATCAAATTATAAATCATGAGAAAGCACATGCGAAACAATGGCATTCCATTGATACCATTTTAGCTCATCTACTAGTTATCTCGCTATGGTTTAACCCGTTTGTTTGGCTCTACAAAAAAGCAGTTCAACAAAACCTTGAATTTTTGGCTGATGCTTATGCCCTGGAACGAGCAAATAATCACAAGCTGTATCAGTTCACCATTTTAAAAACAAGTAGCGCAAATTACTGTACAGAAATTACAAATAATTTTTATAATTCATTAATAAAAAAACGCATCGTTATGTTACAAAAAAATAAATCGAACAACAACAGTCAATGGAAGTATGCTTTATTATTACCATTGCTAGTAGCTTTTGTATTTACGTTTAACACCAAAGTTATTGCCCAAGAAAAGAAATTAGTTAAAGTAGAAGAAATTAAAGCAAACCTACTTATAAGCAGCACTACCAGTGATAAAGAACTTAAAAAAGAAGCTACTGCATTTAAGAAGGAATTTGGTATTACATTAACTTTTAAGGGGGTTAAAAGAAATACAGACAATAAAATAACAGCCATTAAAATTGATGCAAAAGGGAAAGGGCTGAAATCAAAGTTTGAAAATGCTGGTTCAACACCTATTAAACCAATTAAAATAGCATATGATTCTAAAAACAACTCTTTAAATATAAGCAATCTAGACAAAGTTCATAAAAGTCATTACTCCTATAAAATTCATAAAGACGGAGACAAGAACCTTAAACGAGTTGAATTTAAAGGAAAATCAAAAAAAGATGGAAACTTTGTATTTATTACTTCTGATGGTGAAAAAATTCACAAAGGTGATAAACAAGTGAAGTACGAATATAAAGTAGTTCGAAAAAAAGGAGATAAAAAGGGAAACAAAGAAAAGGTTTGGATACATAAAAACGATAAAAATAATAATGTAAAGGTCGAAGTGATTGAACTTAAAGAAGGAGAACACGTTATAGAAGTAATTCACGAAGGAGATGTAGAATTAGAAGAAACTCATGAAATAGAAATTATTAAAGAAAAAGAGGGTGAAAATGTTTTTATTATCAAAACCGATGGGGATCAAATGAAAAAACACAAAATTACTACAAAAGGAGATTTTGTTTTTATTAGTTCTGATGATGAGAGTCCATTAATTATAGCTGATGGAAAAGAAATTTCTAAAGAAAAAATGGAAGATATTGACCCCGATAAGATTGAAAAAATAGAAGTTCTTAAAGGAGAGTCTGCGACAAAAAAGTATGGTGATAAAGGAAAAAACGGTGTTATTTTAATTACTACAAAAAAAGAATAATCATTATTTATTTTAAATCTAACCATCAGTTTTCAACTATTTAATCTGATGGTTTTTTTATGCCTAAAAGATGAAAACCACAATTCTAGCCTGTTTTCATCGCAAAATTTCCATTACTTTTAGAAAACACCCAAATAACCTCCATTACTTACTAACAGTTTATAATATTTAAATAACTTTTATGTTACTATTTGAAACTTCTTTGTAGTTATTTCTATTATATATTGTATTTATTTCATCTTTTTATTTATAATTGAAAGTCATTTCGGTTAATAGTATTAAAATTATTTGGAAGTAAACATTGAATAATATTATCTTGATTTAAGAATTAATTCCACACACAATTTATTAACCTAAAATCTATCATTATGATTACTATCTTTGTGCTAGTGACTAAACTAGTATTAACTATTTTGAACCTATTATTTTAACCTAAACAGTATTAATAGAAACGTTCAGGCATTATCAACTAAGCATATATTCAAGCCTTAATTTGATACTATAACGATAAACTACGCTATGTAAAATCTCACAAGTTGTGAGATTTTTTTTATTGTGTATTTTTGTAATATGAACAAACAACTATTCAAAATTTTAGCAAAAATTAATAAAATTATATTGCCAAGCTTTACTAAAAAAGGATTAGATATGGCAAAAGCCAAAAAATGGCAATTAGCAATTATTGGATGGCGCTATTTTGCTACTAAAAATAGTTTGTAAATAATTAAAAAATAGTATATTTGCATCCGAAAAACGGCCTCGTGGCGCAACTGAATAGCGCATCTGATTACGGCTCAGAAGGTTACAAGTTTGAATCTTGTCGAGGTCACAATAAAAGAAAGCTTCTCAATTTTGAGGAGCTTTTGTTTTTTGAAGCTCGCAGAATTAGAAATTTAATTGCACTAATAAAAATAAACGAATTAAAAAATGCCACCTTCATTGAAGAATTCTTAAACAACAGTACATTTACTTCTTTATTTAAATGCTTTTCTCAAACAAACGACTAAAATCATTCTTTTTTCATAAGAAATTGAATATCTTTATGTACTTAAAAATCGTTTAATTAACATTGACAATTTTAGCCATTATGGATAAAAATTTTAAAGTAACCGTAAATGAGTCTTTTGAATATGATTTTAAAAGTTCTGACATAGATAAATTAGATGTTCTAAAATTAAAAACATCTCATTACCACGTTATTAACAAGAACAAATCTTTTACTGTTAACCTCCAAAAGTCCAACTTCAACAACAGGGAATATACTGTTAGTGTAAATGCAAACAACTATACCGTAAAAATAGGAACCGCTTTAGATGAACTTATTAAAAAAATGGGATTTACTGTTGGATCCTCAAAAAAAACAAACGATGTAAAAGCTCCAATGCCTGGTATTATATTAAGCATAAATGTAAAAGAAGGCCAAGAAATTAAGGAAGGTGACACTTTACTAATTTTAGAAGCTATGAAAATGGAAAATTCTATTGGGTCTCCAAAAGATGGAATTGTGAAAACAATTCATATAAAAAACGGAGAAACAGTTGAAAAAGGAATGCTAATGATTGAACTAGAATAATAACAACTACTTCTCTATTCAATTTCTAATTTCCCAACAATTTTAAAATAACATTAAAATGAAAAAAATATTAGTAGCAAACAGAGGTGAAATAGCCATTCGTGTTATGAAAACAGCTCACCTTATGGGTATAAAAACGGTTGCTGTATATTCTGAAGCTGATAGAAACGCTCCTCATGTAAGGTTTGCCGATGAAGCAATCTGTATTGGCGAAGCACCATCAAGCAAATCATACCTCGTAGGAGAAAAAATTATTGATGTAGCTAAAAAATTACAAGTAGATGGGATTCATCCAGGTTATGGGTTTTTAAGTGAAAATGCCAACTTCGCTGAAATGGTAGAAAAAAATGGAATCATATTTATTGGTCCAAAATCGAATTCTATTCGAATGATGGGAGACAAACTAGCTGCAAAAGAAGCTGTTAAAGATTATAATATCCCAATGGTACCAGGTGTAGATAGAGCCGTGACAGACCCCAAAGAAGCTGTTGAGATTGCACACCAAATAGGATTTCCTATCTTAATAAAAGCAGCGGCTGGTGGTGGTGGTAAAGGAATGCGTGTAGTTGAAAAAGAAAGTGATGTTGAAGAACAAATGCAACGAGCTATTAGTGAAGCAACTTCTGCCTTTGGAGATGGCTCTGTTTTTGTTGAAAAATACATTACTTCGCCTAGACATATTGAAATTCAAGTATTAGCAGATAGCCATGGAACAATCTTACATTTTTTTGAAAGAGAATGTAGCATACAACGACGCCATCAAAAAGTGGTTGAAGAAGCTCCTTCTTGTATCTTAACACCTGAGTTAAGAGAAAAAATGGGAAAAGCTGCCATTAAAGTTGCAAAATCTTGCGATTATTTAGGTGCAGGTACTGTGGAATTTTTAGTAGATAGCAAGCTGAATTTCTTCTTTTTAGAAATGAATACACGTTTGCAAGTTGAACATCCAGTTACCGAGTTAATATCTGGGGTAGATTTAGTTGAACAACAAATAAAAATTGCTCGAGGTGAAGCTATCTCAATAAAACAAGAAGACTTGAAAATTAAAGGTCATGCGCTAGAATTACGTGTATATGCTGAAGATCCTATGAACAATTTTTTACCAAGTGTTGGAAACTTAAGCACCTATAAAATTCCCGTTGGAGAAGGCATTAGAGTAGATGATGGTTTTGAAGAAGGAATGGACATTCCTATTTATTACGATCCAATGCTATCTAAATTGATTACTTATGGAAAAACCCGAAATGAAGCTATACAGTTAATGATAAAAGCCATTGACAATTACAAAATAGAAGGTGCAATGACCACCCTTCCTTTTGGAAAATTTGTTTGTGAGCATGAGGCATTTAGATCTGGAAATTTTGACACTCATTTTGTTAAAAATTACTACACACCTGAGAAACTTCAAAAAGACCTAGATGAAGAAGCTAAAATTGCTGCTTTAATGGGACTGAGATTCTATTTAGAAGAGCAACAAATCCTAAGAACACCTATCAATTAATCATCTAATAAAATGTAATAATATGGATTCAAAAATTGAAAAATTAAACAAAAGAGTTGCATTGGCACATCTAGGAGGTGGTGAAAAAAGAATTGAAAAACAACATGCCAAGAAAAAACTCACTGCAAGAGAAAGAATCACTTATTTATTAGATGAAGGTTCATTTGAAGAAATGGGCGTTTTAGTTACACATAGAACCACCGACTTTGGTATGGAGAAACAACTCTATTTTGGAGATGGAGTTGTTACGGGATACGGAACTATTAACGGAAGGTTAATCTATGTTTTTGCACAAGACTTCACAGTTTTCGGCGGAGCACTTTCTGAAACTCATGCTGAAAAAATTTGCAAGATAATGGATCAAGCTGTAAAGGTAGGCGCACCTTGTATTGGCTTGAATGATTCAGGTGGAGCCAGAATTCAAGATGGTGTAAAATCGTTGGGAGGCTATGCAGATATTTTTTATAGAAATGTTCAAGCGTCAGGCGTTATACCGCAATTATCTGCAATTATGGGTCCTTGCGCCGGTGGTGCAGTATACTCGCCTGCAATGACAGATTTCACGTTGATGGTAGAAGATAGCAGTTATATGTTTGTTACAGGTCCTAATGTTGTAAAAACTGTTACAAATGAAGAAGTTACTTCAGAAGAATTAGGTGGTGCAAGTACGCATTCCACCAAATCTGGGGTTACACATATTACTTCTGCAAATGATATTCAATGTCTTGAAGATGTTAAAACGTTATTGAGTTATATGCCTCAAAACAATAAAGAAACAACTAAAAAGGTTGCCTTTGAATTAGGTGATGAATTAAGATTGAATCTTGAGAATATTATCCCAGACAATCCAAATAAGCCATATGATATGCACCATGTGATAGCTGAAATTTGTGATGAAAATTCATTTTTTGAAATTCATAAGGATTTTGCTGATAACATTCTTGTTGGTTTTGCACGTATTGCAGGAAGAAGTATTGGAATTGTAGCCAATCAACCAATGAGTTTAGCAGGTTGTTTGGATGTGAATAGTTCTGTGAAAGGAGCTCGTTTTACGCGTTTCTGCGATTGTTTTAACATTCCATTATTAGTGCTAGTTGATGTGCCTGGTTTTCTACCTGGAACAGATCAGGAATGGAATGGTATTATTACCAACGGAGCAAAACTTTTGTATGCATTTAGTGAGGCTACTGTACCACGAATAACTGTAATTACACGCAAAGCATATGGTGGCGCTTACGATGTTATGAACTCAAAACATATTGGAGCTGATATGAATTTTGCTTGGCCAACTGCCGAAATTGCAGTTATGGGAGCAAAAGGTGCAGCTGAAATAATTTTTAAAAATGAAATTAGATCTTCAGAAAATCCTGAAGAAACATGGAAAGAAAAAGAAGCAGATTATGCCTACAAATTTGCAGATCCTTATAGAGCTGCCAAACGTGGTTTTATTGATGAAGTAATTTACCCTAAAAACACACGGCGAAAATTAATAAAAGCTTTCCAAATGTTAGAAGGAAAAGAAGTTAACAGACCTAAACGGAAACACGGAAATATTCCTTTATAACCAATATACCAATCTAACCTGAAACTCGCTATTCCGAATCAAGTAAGTGAGCTGTGAAAGAGATGTAATTTGTAAGTTTTATGCTTATGATCGACTAATAATGAAAGAGTTATAAATGTAATAAACTTTTTCATGTAAAGATTTATAATGTTCTTTTGGTTAAGTAACTCTTTGGAAAAAGTCAGTATGTTTTAATACTGACTTTTTTTTATACTATCTCAGCCGATAAGCCTTTGGTTAACAACTTGCTACAACGTGGTTTTAAATCGTTATACTCACCTGTTTTTACCGTGCATTTCCCTTTATAATGAACAAGTAAGGTACATTGTTCAGCTTGCTCCAAGGTATGTTCGCAAACTTCAATTAATGAGTCAATAACAAAATCAAACGTATTCACTTCATCATTGAACAATACAATTTCGTATTGATTTACTTCTTTTTCAAGAACATCAACCTCTTCTTGTATTTTCTTTTTTGTATTACTCATACTGCTAAAATAAAGAATTATTTTAAATACCTCAAAGACACCCAGTTATTTCTCTCTACCACTTTATCCAATTTTAATCCATATTTTGAAACTGCTACATCTATTACAGGAATATCTTCTTTATAAAATCCACTGAATAAAATAATTCCTTTTTCATTTAAGCAATTCATATACGAGTTCATATCAGTTAACAAGATATTTCTATTGATATTTGCTATAATTACATCGTACTTTTTATCCTTTAAAAGTGATGCATCTCCTTCAAGAACTGAAATATTCACACAATTATTTCTTTTAACATTTTCTAAGGAATTTTCGTAACACCAATTATCTATATCAATGGCATCAATTGGTTTTGCACCTTTCATTTCAGCAAAAATGGCTAAAATTCCTGTTCCGCACCCCATATCTAGCACCTTTTTATTGGTTAGATCTAACGCTAATAACTGCTGAACCATCATATGTGTAGTCTCGTGATGACCTGTGCCAAAACTCATTTTTG
>JQIA01001837.1_pt1 | contig 11419 bp, 11 predicted proteins | sample 811431 | NCBI WGS metagenome assembly JQIA01 (sample SAMN02998118, study PRJNA258478) | marine sediment metagenome | biome: marine; feature: seafloor; material: sediment; isolation source: oil-polluted sediment collected from 3 locations (0.5 km, 0.7 km and 0.9 km)... | place: USA: Gulf of Mexico ... | reverse complement strand
ATACAGCGGGTTGATAGCTCGCTGACTAATTTGTATCAGTTGGCACAGGGTGGAACTGCGGTCGGAAGTGGAATAAATACGCATAAAGATTTTGCGGAATTATTTGCCAAGAAAGTTGCCGATTTTACAGGACAGCCGTTCAAAACCGCGGAGAATAAATTTGAGGCATTGGCGGCACATGATGCCATCGTGGAATGTTCGGGAGCATTGAATACGCTCGCAACTTCGCTGTTAAAAATCGCTAATGATATACGGCTTCTTGGATCGGGACCTCGTTGTGGTATTGGTGAAATTTCATTGCCAGAAAATGAGCCGGGTTCGTCAATTATGCCCGGAAAGGTAAATCCGACGCAATGTGAGGCGTTGACTATGGTCTGTACGCAGGTGATAGGAAATAATACGACGATTACGATTGCTGGTTCGCAGGGGCATTTTGAACTTAATGTATACAAGCCCGTCATGATATATAACCTATTGCAATCTATAGATTTATTAGCGACTGGTGTGGCTAGCTTTACGAAAAATTGCATCGTTGGAATAGAGGCAAATCGCGATAGAATCAAGGAGCATTTGGATAATTCTTTGATGTTGGTGACAGCGTTAAATCCGCATATTGGATACGATAATGCTTCTAAAATTGCGAAAAAAGCTCATATAGAAGGTTTGAGTTTGAAGGAATCCGCCATTTTATCGGGATTACTAACGGAAGAAGAATTCGACGAGTGGGTCAAACCAGAACTAATGATATAGCTAACAATGACTATAACAGAGACTATAAAATAAAGTTAAATAAATAGCCGACAAAGATAAATGCAACGAATAAAAACGCTACAAATATCGCTATCATTTTCGGCTTCAAAACCTTTCTAAGTATAATCAATTCAGGCAAAGATACCGCAGAAACACTCATGATAAGTGCAAGAGCCGTCCCAACTGGCACACCTTTTGACAACAAAACTTCAGCAATTGGTATTACGCCCGTCGCACTGGAATATATAGGAATACCTAGCAAAACCGCCATCGGAACGGCAAAAATATTATCCTTACTGGCGTATTTTACAAAAAATTCTTGCGGAATATAGCCGTGGATAAATGCCCCGACACCTATTCCCAACACGATAAATATCCAAGTTTTTTTGATAATATCTATGACGGAATCCGTAGCGTATTCAATACGAGCTTTTATACCGTTTTTCTTACACTTACAGCCACATGAGCCAGCTTCCGCCTCCTCTTCTTGCGAGTGTATTGGCTCCATAAATCTGTCCAATTTCAGGAAATCAAACAGCGAGCCACCAACGACACCCACCGTCATTCCTGTTAAAACATACATTATTGTTACTTCCAATCCGATGGTGCCAGCAAGCACAACGGCAGCCAATTCATTCACCATTGGTGAGGTGATTAAAAACGCCATGATAACGCCAAATGGCACGCCCGCTTCCGCAAATGCAATGAATATCGGAATGGATGAGCAGGAGCAAAATGGTGTAATTGAGCCGATTATAACCGCGAGTAAATATGCCGATACGCGGTGTTTTTTCTCTATATATTGTCTGACTTTTTCCCCAGATAATGAATATCGGAAAAATGAAACAATGAATATCATCACGCTTAGTAGTGCGAAAATTTTCGTCGTGTCTTCTATGAAAAAGTGAAAGGCTTTCCCTAGATTTTCATCCAAGGTAAGCCCCACTAGATTTGTCGTGAAATCCGCTATTTTTGTGAAGATTTCAAGCATAAACTCTATTCCGAATCAGGAACAGTAACTGAAACTTCTGGCTCCTCTACAGAAACTTTTTCTTTTGCTGGAAATCGCTTATTAAACAACGCCTCAATTTCCATAGCATTTAAAGTTCCGATTTTGAAACTACCATCCGCCTGACTTTTAATACTAATTGTTACGTCCTTAGTTTTCTCAGTTGGATTGTCAGAAATTTCATACAAAAATGCTTTCGCATCCTCTAATGATTTTTCATCAATATCTTTAAAAACTTTAGAAATAGCCAAAATAGCGTCTTTTTCCACCTGTGGCAGACCTTTTTTTCCAGTTTGCTCAAGTATTTCAGGAACTATTTGCATAAATTCATTAACTGAAACAAAAAGCTCATCCACACTAAACAGTGTTAATTTAAAATCTACAAAAGGCATCGGGGAAGTTTTGTCCATTTTTACATTTCCAGACAGGTCATATCCCAAACCGTCTTCTGTTTTAAAGCTAACTTTACCGATATTAAGCTCTCCGCCTTCTAGCGAAGCAATAGATGCGGTATCTTCCATATCCAAATTTTTTGGCCCTGTGTATGTAAGAGTAATATCAAAATCAGCATTTGCTTTTCCGAATTTCGCACTCATTTCATTAAGCTTTTTTAGCGTTTCTTCTGGAAGTTCTTTAAGCATCGGGTGATTTTTTACATCCGCTGGTTTTCCAGTTTGATAAGATGCTTTTAAATCATAGAAATGTTTATTTCCGTCTAAATCGCCACGTTTGAATGATGCACTCATTCTATCCATACTTCCGATATTTTTTCCATCTATTAAAATGGAAAATCCTTCATCTTTATATGAAACGCTGGTCAAACTTGAGATACCTTCCCCGTCATCAAGAGTGATTTCAATTACAGGTGGGACATTGAAGTTTATATTCTCGATAAACTCTTCTTTTTTATCCTCTTTTCCAGCAAAATCACCAGTTATAGTCACGTTTCCGATACTTGCTTTATATTTATTTCTATCGCTTATTTTTGAACCAGCAACAATGTTATCAATTTCTATCTTGAAATTCTTCCCACCATGCTCAAATTGCATATATGGTTTTTGAATTTCTACATTATATTCAAGAGGAAAACCTTTAACGCTAACAGCTTCGTATTTCACTTCGCTAAATGCAGGATTTGCTAATTTTTCTTCCACATTTGCTTTAATAATTCCAGCTTGATAGTGCCAAAATCCAACATATGCACCGCACGCAAGAACAAGTGCGATTATAAACACTAACTTTGCTTTGCATCCGCCTTTTAAACCGCAACTACCACTCTTACAACTATTTCCTTGAACATCTTTTGTATTCATAACACCACCTTAACAATATGATTTTTAATAAGAACAACACGTTCTTCAATTTATTTTAACAGCACTCAGGGTATATCACATATATGCAACTGACTTCAACCTGTTTTTTGGTGACGCAAAATATGGTATTATTTCAAAAACTTCCGCACTAATACCTTGCCATCTTCCACGGCGGGTTGGTCAAATGGATTAACCTTCATCAGACGTGCAACAACTATAGTCTCCACCATAAAATGCATCAATAATGCCCCGATATTCTCCTCATCCAAAGAGGAAAAAAACATTTCACGAACTGAGCATCCCGCGTTTTTCAATGTCGTAGCCGTTGCCGTATAATGTGCATTATTTAACTGTTCCAATGTGGAGTTTTGGATATACGAAATGTCCTCATCATCAAGCATATTAGGAATCTCCGTCTTTCCATCATCAAGTTTAAACAGCGTAAAAACTTTATCCTTCGCACCGTCTAAATATAATTGTAATTGACTATGCTGATCGAAAGTTCCTATGGAATTAACGGGCGTGCTACCCTTGCCGTCCTTACCTACGCTTTCCGCCCAAATCTGCCGATACCATAGCGTAAACGTCGCCAACCGATCCACATACGGCATCACCACCGATGCATTATATCCCTTCTTGATATATTCATATTGCCACAATGCACCCTGAATTGCCTTGGCTTTCACACCGTTTTTTTCTATTTCATATAGCATTGACATCGCCCCACTTCGTATCGCAGCAATATCAAGCCCTGCCCACAAAGCAGGAATAAGTCCTACCAATGAGAAAACAGAAAATCGCCCGCCTAGGTTTTCGTCATGATCTAGCGTAATAATTCCGTATTTCTCACCTAGTTTTCTAAATGGAGACGGGGTTGGAGTAGTGATGAATATAAAATGCTCAGCAATGGCATCCGCACCTAATTGCTCCTTAACCGCGTTCATATAAAAAAGCGTAAGAGCTATTGTTTCACTAGTTGTTCCTGATTTTGTAACGCATAAAAAACCCGTTTTTGACAAGTCAAGTTTTGCCAAAGTTTCCGCAACTGTATGACTATCCAAACTATTTGCATAATGTATATCGGCATTAGCAAGAGAGGTGAGAGTTTTCGCACCGATACACGACCCACCAGTTCCTATCACAACAAGGGTATCGTATTTTGCAAGCCGTTCCGCCACCGTTTCAATCACATCCAGACCATCTTCCATAAATGGATATGCAAGAACTTCGTTGATATATTCGGTTATTTCTGGCAGGATTACATCCGCAGCGATTTCATTTTCAATATTTTGTATATATAACATGACACGATTTATAGCAGTTTTATTTTTATTGTTAAACTTTAAAGTAGCAAATGGTGGAAATCCGCTTGTTGTTGAGGAATTTTATTTATCAAACGGGATGCAAGTTATTGTTATTCCAAACGATAGGATTCCTGCCGTAAGTCACATGGTTTGGTATAAAATTGGTGCTGCCGATGAACCTACGGGAAAATCAGGTATTGCACATGTCCTAGAACACCTAATGTTTAAGGCTACAAAAACTATGGCAACTGGTGAGTTTTCCAAAATTGTGGAACGAAACGGCGGGCAGATGAACGCCTTTACTAGTAGTAATTACACGGCATATTATCAAAAAATCGCATCGGATAAATTGGAATTAGTTATGCAATTGGAATCCGATAGAATGCGGAATTTGGTTTTTAATAACGAGGAATTTGAAAAGGAAAAACTGGTTGTTTTGGAAGAGCGGAGAATGCGGACTGAAAATAGTCCTGCGGCACTTTTGGGTGAACAGTTAAATGCGATGTTATATCTGAATCATCATTATGGAATTCCAGTTATCGGTTGGGAGCATGAAGTTGATGGGTTGACCCGCGGTGATGTTATTGATTTTTATAACAAATATTATCAGCCGAAAAACGCTGTTTTAATTGTAGAGGGTGATGCGGATAAAAAAACAGTGCAGAATTTAGCGGAGAAATATTACGGAAGTATAAAGTCGGCGGATATTGCTGTGCGAAATCGCCCATCTGAACCACCGCATATTGCAGAAAGGCGGGTGATTTTAAAACATCCAAATGTCCGCCAGCCATCACTTGTGAAGAAATATCTCGCACCGTCGCAAACAAGTCGGGAGCATTCGGAATACGCATATCCGTTGTTGATTGCATCTCAAATATTGGGCGGTGGAAATACGAGTCGCCTATATCAAGAGCTAGTAGTGAAGCAAAAACTCGCTACTTCTGTAAGTGTTTATTATAGTGATACGAGTATGGATATTTCCAGTTTTAGTATATACGCCTCCCCTGCCCCAGATGTTACTTTGGAGGTTTTGGAGGGTGCTTTGAGTGAATATATTTCGTCTTTATTAAATGGAAATATAGAGGATGAGGAGTTGAAGCGGGCAAAGAACCTAATGAAAAGTGAGGCTATTTATGCTCGTGAAGGATTGGGTAGTATGGCGAATTTATATGGAGTCATGATTACTACAGGTGTCGGCACGGATTATCTCACCAATTGGGAGAGAAATATTGATGCTGTAAATGCGGATATTATAGCCGTAGCTATGCACTATGTCTTTCAGGATGAAAAACTAGCTACGGGGTATTTATTGGGGAAGTGAGCTAATCTCTTTCTGCACTTTTTTCTGCCCCTTCAATTTCGTCAATTTGATTTTTTATTGCCACTTCTAAACCTAATATTGCAGTTTCTACTTGTTTTATTTCTCCACTATAAAGAAACCTCCGATTTTCTCTTGATAAAACACTCCGTTTCAATGTTTTTTCTAAAATGGCTCTTGTTTCTTTTATTTTTTCGTCACCCCCTTCAACAATTGCCTCTATAAAGTCAATTTCAGCTTCATCTATGTTAATTCCACTAATGGAAATACAACTCAATAATTGCATCTGAAATCTATCGTATTTTTTTAACCTATTATTAAAGGCATCATTTTTATTTGTCATAGTCCTCTCCGATATTTAAATTGTTTTATTAAAAGAAATGCAATTTATACTATAGCTTTGTTACCGATTTGTTAAAAACCACTATAAATTCTACTTTTGTTTTAATAACAAAAAATCTAAATCCGCATATTCAGAAAATTTTGATTGTAATAAGTTCGGATAATTGATATACGCCTATATTCGTATTGCCTCTGTGGTGGAATTGGTAGACGCGACAGACTCAAAATCTGTTGTCCTTCGGGACGTGCCAGTTCAAGTCTGGCCAGAGGCACCATTTTAATATGCACCCGTAGCTCAGCTGGATAGAGTATTTGACTACGAATCAAAGGGTCGGGCGTTCGAATCGCTCCGGGTGCACCATGCTTTTCAATATTGCATTTTGTGGCTTTTAAATTATTATATATAATCATCGTTAGATTATAATATTTATGACACATGCATCACTACGAGATTACATAAAACAACTGGAGAAAAAAAAGCAGTTGGTGCGGATAAAAACGCCCGTGTCCAGTCATTTGGAAATTACTGAAATACAAAAACGCATTACTGCACAGGGCAAATCCGCAGTGATATTTGAAAATGTCGTGGATAAAAACGGCAAGCCATATGATATGCCCATCGTGTCCAACCTCTACAGCTCCATAGATCGTATAAAACTCGGGCTTGGCACGGATAATCTGCAAAAACTTGGGGAGATGCTTGCATTCCTACGGCAACCCAGCCCGCCAAGCGGTATAAAAGAGGCGTTTTCCATGCTGCCTGCCTATAGAAATACGCTGAATATGAAGCCGAAAACAGTATCAAAAGCGGCGTGTCAGGAAGTGATCTTGCAAGGTGATGATATAGACCTATCCCAAATTCCGATACAATATTGCCATCCGAATGAACCCGCCCCGCTGATTACATGGGGATTGGTGGTGACGAAGCCACACGATGAGGGAAATGAAAACGTAGCCGTATATCGTATGCAGGTGTTGAGTAAAAATAAAACTATTATGCGGTGGTTATCACATCGTGGCGGAGCTAGACATTTCCTTACATGGCAAAAAGCAGGTGTAAAAAAAATGCCCGTAGCTGTGGTGATTGGAGCCGATCCTGCCACCACAATCGCCGCCACAACTCCCGTTCCAGAAACCATTTCGGAATATGAATACTCAGGATTACTCCGTGGTAAAAAACTGGAATTAGTAAATTGCAAAACCATTCCGCTACAAGTGCCAGCAAATGCGGAAATTATCCTTGAAGGTCATGTGCTTACGGATGAAGTTCATGAGGAAGGACCTTATGGCGATCATACGGGATATTATAATTCTGTGGAAAAATTCCCCGTATTTGAAATATCCGCTATTACCATGCGGAAAGACCCGATATATCACACTACACATATGGGTCGTCCGCCTGATGAACCAAGCGTTATAGGGCAGGCGTTAAATGAAATGTTCGTGCCGATATTAAAAAAACAATTTCCAGAAATAGTGGATTTTTGGCTACCACCCGAGGCATGTTCATATCGTATTGCGGTAATTAGTATCAAGAAGGAATTTCCCGCACATGCAAAACGCATCATGATGGGTGTGTGGTCATATCTGCGACAATTCATGTATACGAAATTCGTAATTGTGGTGGATGACGATATTAACTGTCGGGATTGGGCGGATGTTATGTGGGCGGTTGCAACCCGTGTGGATCCTGCTCGCGATAGTCTTATTATAGAAAATACGCCAATTGATTACCTTGATTTTGCATCGCCAAAACGGTCATTGGGAAGTAAAATGGGTATAGATGCGACGAATAAATCATACCCTGAAGTGGATAGAACATGGGGAACTCCAATCACTATGACTGATGATATTATCCGTAAGGTGGATAAAAAATGGGACGATTATGGGATTTAGTCTTTTTACGAATCTCAAAAAAATACAAACAAAAAGTTATTGAAACCTTAATTTTTCTGTGTTATAGTCTATATTATAATATAAAAATAGGAAAATTATGAAAAATAAAAAATTTCTTGCTACTACTGCAATTGTTCTTATAGGTGCTTCAAATGCTTTTAGTTTACCTGTACTGGGTAATTTTCTTGAGAAAAGGGCGGCATTATCAGAACTTAAGACTCAAGTTAGTGACGCACTTAGGGTTAGCAATGTTGACGAAACTTGTCAAGCTGGAGCTGTAGAGTATCTACCAAGGGCAGAACCACATAACCCTATCAATGCTGTAGCAAAAATTGCCATAGATTGGACAAACCAAGCTTCTGGAGAAGAGAGAAAATCACATATCCGTGTATATCAACTTGAGAGTTCTAAAAGAAGTGATCTTGATGATGTGATAGGTAAAGTGAACACGCATATCAATAAATTGTGCAAAGGAACAAAGCAATAAACGCCACAATTATAACCTCATTGGACTGTAAAATCGGGATTGATGCTACGAGATAGAACGCACTAAGCGTTTAACTTCTCGTTCATTTCCTTTCCAGCCCTGAAGTATATAGACTTGCGTTTTTCAAGTTTAACCTGCTCACCAGTTTTTGGATTTCTCGCAGTTCTTTCATCTCTTTCTCTCGTGCTAAATGCACCAAAGCCCCTAAGTTCTATTCTTCTCCCTTCCGCCAAAGCGTTTGAAATCTCCCCAAAAACTACATTCACTAATTTATCAGATTCCTTTAATGAAAGGTCTGAATTGTTTGCTGCGATAAGTCTTATTAACTCTGATTTTGTCATAATCTAAACTCCTATGGTTTCCAAATAGAAAGTAATCCGTGCTGTTTTCCGCTATATACACCGAAAAAATTAGCGATAGAATTCGCCCAGCCCATATCACTTCCTCTAAACTTAACCTGTTCTATTTCCAAATTTTTGTCAATCCCTTTTTCGTCATTTAACCAAATTAAAGCTTCTTTTTCACCACCAATTTCGTCAATTAAGTTAAGCTCCAAAGCCTGCCGACCTGTAAAAATCCTACCGTCCGCTAGCTTTAACGCCTCTTCTTTTTCAAATTTTCTCGCATCAATAACCACATCAACAAAGAAATTATAAAAATCATTCACGACCACTTTTGCAGCCGCTTCCACTTCTGGAGTCATGGTTTCAAAAGGAGAAGGCGTTGCTTTAAGCGGTGATGATTTTATCGTAACGGGTTTAAGTCCTAATTTTTTCACCAACTCCGTCACCTCAACGGATTGAAGTATAACGCCGATAGAACCAGTAATGGTTCCCTCCATTGCATACACTCTTTCCGCACCGATAGCACCCATATATGCTGCGGATGTAGCCATAGTTCGCATAACGGTAACAGTTGGTTTTTTGTCAGATAAATCTTTGATGGATTTATATAACTGCTCACCACCAACCACCGTTCCACCGGGACTATCTATATGAATAATAACAGCTTTTACCGACTTATCATCTTCCATTAAGCGAAGTTGATTAGTAAGCTCTGGGTCATCCACTATCATTTCATCAATAACAACACGTGCGATGTGTGGTTTTTGTAAATATTCCCATCCACTAAGTTTTCCAGAAACAGAAACGAAGGCTAGCAACAAGGCGAACACAGCTAATGCCCGCCATTTAGAAAGCCTCCGTTTCAATAGAATCCTATCGAGTAAAGTATCAGGAGAAATAGACACTATTTGTCATCCTTTTTGATACCAGCTTCGTTAAGTGCCGCTCCAAGAATATCACCAAGAGTTGCACCACTATCCGCAGAACCATACTCCTCAATCGCTCTTTTCTGCTCTTCAATTTCAAGAGCTTTAACGGAAAGAGCAACTTCACGAGAGTTTTTATCCACAGACATAACTTTAGCGTCAATTCTATCGCCAACAGCAAATCTTTCAGGTCTTTGCTCTTGTTTATCGCTAGAAATATCAGACTTTCTAATGAAGCTTTTAATATGCTCACCGATAAGGACTTCAATACCCATTTCTTTCACATCTGAAACTGTGCAAGTAACTGATTTGCCTTTTTCTATGTCCTTCATTATCTCGCCGTAAGGATCGTCAGAAAGCTGTTTAACACCAAGTGCGATTCTTTCTTTTTCAATATCAATTGAAAGAATTTTCACTTTAACTTTATCACCCGGTGTGTAGTTTTTCATTAACTCTTCACCGTTTTCTTCCCAACTTAAATCAGCCATATGAAGTAGACCGTCGATTTCATCACCTAGTGCAACGAAAATTCCAAAGTCAGTGATATTTCTGATTTCTGCATCAAGAGTATCGCCTTCTTTGTATTTATCGGAGAAAATCTCCCACGGGTTTTCTTCACATTGCTTAAGACCTAAACTAATTCTGTGTTTTTCAGGAACAACTTCCAGCACCGCAACTTCAACTTCCTGACTAATAGAAACAAGTTTGCTCGGGTGAACATTTTGTTTCGTCCAGTTCATATCTGAAATATGCACAAGTCCTTCAATACCTGATTCTAGCTCAACAAAAATACCGTAATCAGTAATATTTGTAACTTTTCCAGTGAATTTTGTTCCAACAGGATACATTAAGTCTATACCATCCCATGGGTTTGGCTCAAGTTGTTTCATACCCAAGGAAATACGGTTATGTTCTTTATCAAAACTAATAACTTTCACCTGCACAGTTTGTCCCAAACTTAGAACTTCTGATGGGTGGTTGATACGTTTCCAAGAAATATCTGTTACGTGAAGTAGTCCATCTACACCACCAAGGTCAACAAACCCACCGTAATCGGTGATATTTTTCACGATACCTTCTAGGATATCTCCTTCGGCAATAGAGTTTAGTAAGTCTTCACGGTTTTCTTTGCGAGATTCCTCAAGAATAGCACGACGAGAAACAACGATATTTCCGCGTTTTTTATCCATTTTTAGAATTTGGAACGGTTGTTGCAATCCAATCAATGGAGTAATGTCGCTTACAGGGCGAACGTCAACTTGACTACCCGGTAGGAACGCGTTAATTCCATCTAATTCAACAATAAACCCACCTTTTACACGACCGTATATAGAACCATCAATGTATTCGCCTTTTTCTTGCATGTCTTCTAAAGTACACCATCTTTCTTCACGGATAGCTTTTTCACGACTAAGGATTGTTTCTCCGTTTCTGTTTTCGTAAAGCTCAAGGAATACTTGCACTTTATCACCAACTTGGAGTTCGCCTTTTTCAATGTCGCGTTTGAATTCTTTAATAGGAATACGACCCTCTGATTTTGAGCCGATGTCTACTAATACATCATCTTTTGTGATGGAGACAATTTCCCCTGTTGTTACGGTTTTTTCACTTCTTTTATTTTTAAGAAATTCTTCGTGTTCCTCAAGTAATGCTGCAAAATTTTCTGTTACTTGTTCTTCTTGAATTGTAGTTTCTGTCATATGTGATCTCGTTTAGTATGTGCAATCATG
>JQIA01001836.1_pt1 | contig 11423 bp, 11 predicted proteins | sample 811431 | NCBI WGS metagenome assembly JQIA01 (sample SAMN02998118, study PRJNA258478) | marine sediment metagenome | biome: marine; feature: seafloor; material: sediment; isolation source: oil-polluted sediment collected from 3 locations (0.5 km, 0.7 km and 0.9 km)... | place: USA: Gulf of Mexico ... | reverse complement strand
TGTGCTCTTCCGATCTGGTGCTAATAACGACCCGGATAAAGGCATCACCATGGGGCTGTTCAGCTATCCGATCTTGATGGCGGCCGATATTTTAATGTTCCATGCCAACAAGGTTCCTGTGGGCAAAGATCAGATTCAACACATTGAAATGGCACGGGATATTGCGGCGCGATTTAACCACATCTACGGCGAGCATTTTGTGCTGCCCGAAGCGGTGGTTGAGGATGACTCAGCGACGCTGCTTGGGCTTGATGGTCGCAAGATGAGCAAGAGTTACAACAATACGATTCCGCTGTTTTTGCCCGAGAAAAAGTTTCGTAAGTTAATTATGAAAATTAAAACCAACTCGCTGGAGCCGGGTGAGCCGAAAGATCCAGAGGGCTGCACGCTGTTTGGTATTTATAAGGCGTTTGCTACCGCTGAGGAAGTTAGCGAGTTGCGTGTTCGTTATGCCGCCGGTATCGCCTGGGGTGAAATGAAGCAATTTCTGTTTGAGTACCTCAATGACCATTTGGCGGAAGCACGTGGGCGTTATGACGAGCTGATGATGCAGCCAGAGGTTATTGAAAAATTACTGGCTGAGGGTGCGGTAAAAGCACGAGAGCAGAGTGTTCCATTTTTGCGCAAGATCAAACAAGCTACGGGCATTGGTAGTCTTGGCTAGATAAAAGTGGTGATCCAGTGCTGAAAAAACGGTGGATGATTTTAGCGGTAGCGGTCCTGGTGACCGTGGTGCTGTCGCTGGTCAGCTACTATCAGCAGCAAGGAGCGTTAGACGGACGATTTTTTGTGCTTCAGGAGCACACGATAGCGGGTTTTAAGCTGCTCGATATCTGGTTGGCGGTGATTGCCGTAGTGGCTATATTGCTCTGGCGTGTTTTGCTCGATCATCCCGTTCAAGGCGCAGATCCCGTGGCTGAGCGCCGCCACCTGCTTGTTTTTCTCTCACTGTTGGCGCTCTACATGTACGTGGTGCTTTGGAGCACCATGTATCTGGCGCAGCAAGACAGTTATTGGTACGTCACCCAGTTGAGTGCCAGTGCTCCGGTACCAACATTCCCCATTATTTTGTACGTAAGTACGCCTATCTACATCGTTGTGGGTGGCGCAATCTATTGCTATGTCCGAACCCGCCTGTCCCGATTTCTATCGTCGGCAAACATGACCTTCTGGTTGTTTCTGTTGCTACCGCTGTTTTTTCAAGCAGATGCCGGAGCAGAAGCCTGGTATCGCCAGGACCCTAAGCTGGAGCAGTTGTATCTGGCTGCTTACTGGGTGATCACCGGGATTTGGTTGGTTATTGGTGCGGGTGGTTTGCTGTTGAAGGTTATTCAGCGTTTGGCGGCGCTACTTCGGTCAGAAAACTTATAACGACTCCTTGTTGGTGCTTGGTGTATCTGCTGGTGGGCGAGTGGGCGCATTGTTGAAAAACTGGATGACGGCTGCGTTCATGTGAGGCCAGTCTCGATGGGATCCCGGGTGCGAGCAGTATTGGGTGATCACTTCATTACTACAGTCGGCGTAGACCAAGCATCCGCTTTGGTTGTCAATCTCGGGCTTTGGGTTGCATTGATTGCAGCTTGCCCACCACTTGATCGCTTGCGAGCCAAAGTCTGGAAACAGGCTGTCATTTTCACCGTGCATCACCATTACTGAAATGGGCTCTGGGCAAGGATAGGCTTCAAAATCTTTTCCACTAATTCCCGCAGCACTGGGTGCAATGCCCAAGGCTTGATTGTGGGTCTCTGGCATAAATGCCAGCGCTGAAGAGACCGTTCCTCCATCTGAGTGCCCGGTATAAAAAATACGGTTGTTGTCGATGCACCACTGGTCGGCAATCTGTTTTTTGACCTGATTCAGTGCTTTAGTGCTGGCCGCCGACATTTTTTGGCTGTTGGTGTAGGCGATGATAAAGCCAGCTTCGGTAGCTGCTCGTATTAATCCTGTGTATTTTTCGCTGTGGCTGGCGTGCAGGGTGGCGGGGGCAAAAACTACGATCAGCGGGTGGGCAACCTGAGGTTTGTAATTCACCGGAGCGTGAACTCGAAACCCAAAACCATGGACTGTTTCTAACATCCTGCTGCTGCCCGCAGTGCCCGTTTTGACAGTATTTTGGCAACTTTTTGTTGGATTTTCTGGGTAGTTAGTTGCGGTGGGCAGTGTCTCGATTTCACTGTAGTTATCAATGGATAAAAAGTAGTAAACGGGTAGACCCAGCAGTAGCAGAAAAAGAGCGGTCAACGTGATGCTGATCAGTGTTGTTTTTTTGGTAAAAGAATTTTTTTTTGTCATTGCTCAGTGGTGGTGTGTAGATGGTTTTGAGGTGCCTGATCCGGTTCTATATTCACTTAAGGCCGTTGAAATAACAGGGTTTTATTGATTTTCGGACGTTCCAAATAAATATAAAAATAACGTGTTTAGAAAGAATACCATTCGTTTAGTAGGTTACCTATCTACCTGAAATATACGGGAAAATTGATTTAGATTGGTGTTGCTTTGATTTTTAAACGACTGATCGGATATTTCTTTACATACGTTAAGTAAATTGGTAACTTTGACTTTGGACAATTTTTGGCTGAGTTGTGGGTTGGCCAAATTTCGATAACAGGATTATTTTTAAATTTAACGAGGTAGTGTCATGTCAACAACGGTGGGTGGTGTTGCAGGTAGTTCTGCAACAGAGCGGTCGGAGGGTCGTAAAGGGCTGATTAATTTCAAGTCAATATTGGCTGGGGCAGCTGCAATAGCGATAATTTTTGCTGTTGCTCGGTGGTATCAGCAGTGGGCGTCATGGGAGTTTGGTCTGGATTCAACAGAAGCCGTCTTTGATGTCTATTGGATGACTGTTTTCTGGGCAGAAGTTACGCTGATTCCTCTGTTTGGCCTAGGTACAGCGGGTTATTTGTGGATGACTCGAGACTTAAATGTTTTCAGTATCACGCCACGAGAGGAGCTGAAGCGATACTTTAATCTGGTTGGCATGCTGTTTGTATTTGCTTTTACCTTCATGCTTGCTGTGATCATCTTTGGTGAGCAGGATGCCGCATGGCACCAAACAGTGGTACGTGACACCAGTTTTACACCCAGTCATATCTTCCTTTTTTACGGCAGTATTCCTGTTGCTGTTTGCTTGGGAACTAGTGCGTTTATGTATGCACGTACAAGAATTCCTGCGTTTGCAGAAGCTTGGTCAGTACCTTTTATCGTTGCTGTGACAGGGCCATTTATGGTGTTGCCGACCGTTGCTTATAACGAATGGGGTCATGCTTTTTGGTTGATGGAAGAGTATTTCACTGTGCCATTGCATTGGGGTTTTGTTGTCATGGGCTGGGCGATCATCTGCCTTGGCGGTTTGATCCTGCAGGTCATGGGACGCTTGGGATACTTAATCGAAGAGGTTACTAAGGATAGCGAGCAGGTTTAACTTCAATCGATAAGAAGAACTAGCGGGGCAGATTTTTCTGTCCCGCTGCATTTTGTCTCAGGGCTTAACGATCGTTAATGTCTAAGGTTGTTTTATCTCTGGGTTTAGCTTGGTTATTTTGGACGGTAACCGGCTAATTTTCACTCTTTATTTCTGAATTTATCCGAGGTGTATTATGGGTACTACTTCCTTGGCCAGATCAGCTGGATACTTAGCGCCGGAAGCGGCAAAGTTATCGCGTACAGTTGATATTCTGGTTGCTATCATTCTGTTGTTTGCTCTTGTTGCAGCAAACCACCTACACGTTATGTTAACTGTCGGTGATTGGGACTTTTGGATCGACTGGAAAGATCGTCGATTTTGGGTAACGTTAACACCTATCCTCATGCTGTTTTTTCCTGCGGCCATGCAATCTATTTTTTGGCGTCACTTTCGGTTACCAATTGGTGCAACGATGTGTATTCTTGCGCTGCTTTTTGGTGAGTGGGTTAACCGCTACTTAGGTTTCCACATTTGGTCATACTTCCCAATGACAATGGTATGGCCTGCATCGATGCTTGCTAGTGCGATTGCTCTTGATTGTGTGTTGCTGTTAACCGCTGGAAACTGGTTGATTACAGCCATTGTTGGGGGAGTTGTGTGGGGCGCGTTGTTCTATCCATCGAACCTACCAATGCTTGCAGCGTACCACTTGCCAGTAGAGCGTATGGGCGAACTCGCTTCAATTGCTGATTTGATCGGTTACGAGTTTACGCGGACGGCAACACCTGAATATCTGCGAATGATTGAACGAGGCACACTACGAACCTTTGGTGGTGAGTCAGTTATTATCTCCGCTGCATTTTCATCCTTCATTTGTATCCTCATCTATATGCTTTGGTGGCATCTGGGCGTGCTGGGTTCAACAACCCGCTTTGTCAAAGGTGTGTTCGATAAGAACGTCACCCCACCCACAAAAGATGCAAGCAGCGCGTAATGCTGTTTGTGGCTTGGAAATAAGCATTTGGTCCGTACCCAGAAGCAATTATCACGTGTAGTCGTGTGCGCTCTGGTTGACGGACTGACCATAACAACTCTCTGATGAGGGTAAGAAACATGCAAAGAACAATGATTAAATTTATCTGTAATTTTATTGCGGCATCGAGCGCCATTATTGCGCTCTATGCTTTTTCTCCCACGGTTCTGGCACACGGAGAGCGATCTCAAGAGCCTTTTTTGAGAATGCGGACCATTCACTGGTATGACACATCTTGGTCAACTGACAAAGTTGGCATTAACGACAAGGTGGTTCTTACCGGACGATTCCATATCTATGAGGAATGGCCTGAGGTTATCAATAAGCCGGAAGTGGCTTATCTGGCCAACGCAACGCCAGGACCTGTGTTTGCACGAGAAGAGTCGTATATCAACGAAGTGCCAATGCTTAAGTCAACTAAGTTAGAACTTGGTCGTGATTATGAGTACCGGGTTGTCCTTCGAGGTCGAATCGCTGGGCGTCATCACGTGCACCCAATGATTAACGTGCAAAGTGCTGGTGGTCTTGTAGGGCCAGGATTGTGGATAACCGTTTCGGAAAACGGCCAAGCACCTACCGCGCCTATTACGACATTGACCGGTGAAACCGTTGATATGGAGCACTATGGTATTGAAGATGTTTATAAATGGCATATTATTTGGGCTGTTATTGCGGTAGCTTGGCTGCTGTGGTGGTTGCGTAGGCCATTAATTATTCCTCGATACAGAATGGTTCTCGCTGGTGATGAAGAAGATGCGCTGATTACTTCGACCGATAAGATAGTTGCACTGGTTCTGTTTTTTGGTGTTATTGCACTGGTCATTGTTGGTACTCAGATGGCTCGAAGTAAGTACCCAATATCGATACCGTTACAGACTGGAATTGTGCACGTTGACCCTCTGCCCAGAGCGCCAGAAGTTGTGACAATTAAGCTTAAAGACTCGCGTTACAGAATTCCTGGTCGTTCAATGACTATGGAGCTGGAAGTTACCAACCACGGTGATAAAGCGGTTACTTTAGGTGAGTTTAATTCAGCATCGATTCGTTTCCTGAATCCAGACGTTGTAAAAATCCTTCCAGGATATCCGGGCGATATGGTGGCTGAAGAAGGGCTCACTATTGAAGGTGATCAGTGGATTCAGCCAGGTGAAACCAGAATAGTGAACGTTAAGGCGCAGGATGCTCTTTGGGAGACTGAGCGTTTGTCTAGCTTGATTCTTGATCCTGATAGTCGTTTTGGTGGTTTGCTGTTTTTCTTTGACGCAGAAGGAAATCGCTTCATAACAGAGGTTGGTGGACCCATCCTGCCAACGTTTATTTAATCTAGGTGGTTTTTAGCAGTGTCTCGTACGGTAATATGTCGAGACACTGCTTTTTTTTTGCCCGATGCAAGCTCGTTGGGCTAACGATCAAAACGCTGTTGTCTCCAGTCTTATTTAAAACCTGGAGACTCATTGACCCCTTTACGATAAAACCTGGATTTTCTATGCGGCCTATTAACTACTGGATTGTTTTGCTGTTATGCAGTGTTCTCTCGCCTTCTGCTTGGTCTCATGGAGGGCTTTCCATGGATGAAGACAGTTGCGTGTTAACCGTTGGGAAATACTTCATGCACTTTACCGGGTACCAGCCTAAGCTGACTGTCTCCGAAGAGTTTTGTGAAGATATACCGGCAACCGGTGAAACGATTATTGTTTTGGATATACTGGAAAAAACACTTAGATCGGTGCCCACTGAATTTCGTATTATTCGAGCCGGTATCGATGAAACTAATGCTAAAACCATTGAAGACAATACCTTTTACCTGCTGCCGTTTAGCGACTATCCAGGCGGCACTATTTCAATTACCGATCTGACATTTCCCGAAGCTGGAGATTTTGTTGGGCTGGTTACTGTTAATTTTGATGACGGACCTGTGGTTTCTCGTTTTCCTTTCTCTGTTGGAAAAGGTGGCGGCATTCCTATGTATGCTTGGCTGCTTGTTTTTATGCTGATTGGTGCGGGTTTTTATTACACCAAGATAGTGAAAAAATCATAAACTGATTTGTTGTTCGAATTGTATAGAGGTGCTTGTAGCCTGATTCTATTTGTTGAACAGGTCGAATATCTGTGGAGCTTTTGAGTGTTTGAGCAATGGGGGGCGCTGGGTCTTTTTATCAGTGCCTTTATCTCTTCGACCATTGCGCCGGGCGGCTCTGAAGCGCTTCTGGTTTATCTATTAGTTAGCCAACCGGACCCAGCGGTTGGCTGGTTGGTGACGGTTGCAACGGTTGGCAATACGCTGGGGGCGATGACCACATGGTTACTGGGTTTTCTGGTTGCCCACTACCGAATTTTTCCGGCAGTTGAGCGGCGGTTGGGTGCAACATCCATCGAGCGTGTACGACGCTGGGGGCCACTGGTTCTGTTGCTATCGTGGTTGCCGCTTGTGGGCGATGGCCTCTGTCTTGCTGCGGGTTGGTTGCGAGTGAACCTGTGGCTGGGTTTTGTTTGTATCGCTATCGGCAAAGCAGCTCGCTATCTGTTATTGGCCTGGTTTACTGTCTGATATTTCGTTGAAATAACAAAAGGAGGCGAGCGGTGAAAACATTGTTTGCTCTAAAGTGTAACGTCGTTGCCTGTTTTCTTATGGTTGCTCTGTCGGGCTGCTCTAGTCCGGAATTTGATGCGGTTGAGGCATCTACAAAAATTGTAACCGGGGCACCTTTTCCTCGTGTTGAAACTGAGCTGCTAATCAATCAGGTCAGTGTTGCTCAGTGGCAATCGAACCATGATCAACGGAATTGGATCAATCAATTGGTGGAGCTGGGTTTGTTGCAGGTCACCCATGGTGAGCAGCAGCTCGCTATCACCCTGACTGCTAAGGGAAGTAAGTACGGTAGGGGTGGAGGCGAGGAGAAAATAACGCTCGCCCTTGGCGAGAAAGCATTTGATCGGGTTGATTCAATCTCAGAGCCCACCGACCACTTAGGTCCTACCGTTCGAGATGTTTTTTACACCTGGCACTACTCTGGGTTGACGCCTTTTGGTCGAGCAAAAGGGCTTGAAATAAATCAGCCTAAACAGCATCAAACGGCGTTTATGTTGTTTGGTGATGGTTGGCGGTATATGGAAAAGTAGTGGCTGACCTCTGCCGCTGACTGTTTTCGTTAGCCCGTTGAGTGCGAGAAAAGAATAGCCGAAAGGCCCAGCGGGTTGTTGTACCCACTGGGCCTTTTGTCTTATGGTGTGCCATCTTCACTGAATCTCCAATGAGACCCCTCCATGATTTTCCGCGTTCAATCCTCGATGTTTGTATTACTGCAACTGTTTGTTGTTACAGCAATGGCTTCCACTCTTGTTGATGACTGCTTGCTGGATGCGGTAAAAAACGGTGCGGAGACTGAAACGCTAGCCGAGGTTAGAGCACGTTGTAACGAGGAGGGAGGCGGAGTCTATCGCAAGCAGTCTGCGCTGCAATACCGAATTGAAAAAGAACGTTTAGTTAAGGAATTTCCATTTGTTTTAACGTCGCATAAGCCAAACTACCTAATGCCGGTTTCTTATTACAGCAGGCCAACTTCCGATGGTTTGCCTGAAGGCTATGCGGCGGATCTTGATAATATTGAGGTTAAATTCCAATTTAGCGTCAAAGCGCCTCTGTTCACGGGTGTGATAGACGGGCGGCATGCGCTCTATTTTGCCTATACCAACACCTCTTGGTGGCAAGCGTATAACAAAAAACTCTCCTCACCTTTCCGTGAAACCAATCATGAACCAGAGATGTTTTACAGCTACCTGACCAACTGGGAGTTGGCGGGTGTTGCCAGCCGTTATATTTCTGCGGGTTTTAGTCATCAGTCAAATGGTCGTACGTCATTGGTTTCCCGTAGCTGGAATCGGCTCTATCTCAAGCTAGGTTTTGAATTTTCTGGCATGTATATGGAGCTAAAACCCTGGTATCGATTGCCAGAAAAGCGAAAGGCTGACCCGTTTGATCCCGAAGGTGACGATAATCCAGAGATCGAGCGATACCTGGGTAATTTTGAGTTGCTGTCAGTGAAGAAGTGGGGCGATGAGCAGACGTTGAGCGTGTTACTGAGGAATAACCTACGGAGTAATGGGAATAAAGGGGCGGTGTCACTCGATTGGAGTTTTCCCCTCGGCCCCAAGTTTAGAGGGGTAGTTCATTACTTCAATGGGTATGGTGAGAGCCTGGTTGATTACAACAAGGCTATTGAGCGGGTAGGTTTTGGTGTCTTACTTTCTGATTGGCTATAGGGCCGCTTAGTTGTGCAGCGGCCCTTAAATCTGATTAACTAAAGTTGGGTTTGCGTTTCTCACGGAACGCGTTAATGCCCTCAACCGCATCTTCAGACAGAAACAGAAAAGACATGGCTCCTTTAGCATAGGTCGTGTCCTGTCCACCCAAGTTACGGTTATAAGCCTGCTTGGCCAGCTTGATGGCGATTCGTGGCTTGCTGGCAATTTTTTCTGCAAATGCTAGCCCTTCGGCCATTAGCTCATCGTGAGGCACTACCCGCAATACCAAATCCATCGCTTCCGCTTCTTTGGCGCTGATGGGATCACCCTTCATGCTGAGTGCTTTTGCATTTTGTCGCCCAACTCGCTCAGGCAGTCTGACAATGCCAAAGCCTGGTAACAAGCCCAGCTGAATTTCAGGTACACCAAAGCGGGCCTTGTCTGAGGATAAGACAAAATCACAGGCCATGGAAAGCTCAAGTCCGCCGCCCAAAGCAAGGCCATTAACCAGAGCAATTACCGGCTTGGCACAACGTTCGGGTTTGGAAAGAATGTCTAGAGCGGTGTCGATAAATGCAGATACGGCGTGAGTAGTAAATTGAAAACCACTGATGTCAGCACCGGCGCAAAATACTTTTTCATGGCTACTGGCGATGATGATCGCTCGTACCTGCTCATCGGATTCTGCTTGATTGAGTCCCTGATCTAGCCCCTGCAAAATGCTCTCGCTGAGTGCATTTAGTTTGCTAGGTTCGTCCAGCGTCAAGATGGCCACTCGGCCTTTAACTTCATAGTTGATGCTACCAAAACGCATGAGAGAGTTGCTCCAGATTTATTATTATTTAATGGGCAGGCAGTATTCCAGACTAAATAAAAACAGACAAGTACCGAGCGATGAAGGCCCATTGCATCTATCAATTTACCTACTATTCGTTAGAATCAATTTTGATCAAGGCACTTGGGGCTGTATCAATAAACCGGCTCCAGGCTGCAATCACCCATAAAAAACTAATAATAAAGGTGTTATCGATGGAAATGCATTTTGCCACGATTTGGGAGCATGTTACCGACCTGATGGGAGACCATACCGCGCTGATTCACGGTAATGATAAGCGTAGCTGGCGTGAATACGATGACCGCGCTGCTCGTGTTGCGGGTGCCTTGACGGAGCGAGGGTTTGGGGTGGATACCAAAGTTGGCATGTATATGTACAACTGCAACGAGTATTTGGAAGTGCAATATGCGGCGTTCAAAATGCGCGGCAGTCCCATCAATGTCAACTATCGATACATGAACAATGAGCTGCTCTATCTGCTGGAAAATGCCGATGTTGAAGTGGTGTTTTATCACGCCTGTTTTGCTGATCGCATCAGTGCGATTAAGGATCAGTTGCCCGATGTGAAACTCTATGTTCAGGTTGGTGACGGCAGCGAAACGCCGCTACTGGAAGGTTCAATCGATTACGAGCAACTGATCGCCGACAGTGAGCCGATGCCGCGTATCACTCGTGATGAAAAAGACATCTACATGCTCTACACCGGCGGCACCACCGGAATGCCAAAAGGAGTGATGTATGAAATGCACGAGCTTTGCCGTGGTTTGTTGATGGGTTTTGAACTCTCGGGTATCGCACCGCCGGAAAGCCCGGAAGCGATTATTGAAGAGGTGGTTAAGCTCAAAGCAGCAGGTGCCAACCCAGTCAGCCTGGTGGGTTGTCCGCTGATGCACGGTACTGGCGTCTGGTTAGGCGCAATGGCGATGATGCACATGGGCGGCACCGTGGTTACCGTGCCCAACCGGCGACTGGACTGCCATGCTATCTGGAATGCGGTGCAAACTCATGGCGTTAATAACATCATCATCGTCGGCGATGCGTTTGCCAAACCGATGATTAAAGCCCTTGATGAAGCAGTGTCTGACGGCAAACCTTACGATCTTTCGTCGATCCGTATGATCGCCTCCTCGGGTGTGATGTGGACCACCGAAGTGAAAAGAAAACTGCTTGAGCACGTGGATACCATGCTCATCGATGTGCTAGGTGCTACTGAAGGCAGCATGGGTAAGTCGATCACTACCCGTGCCAATATTGCTACCACCGCAAAGTTTATGATTAACGACACCAGCAAGGTGTTTAACGACGACTGGCAGGAGGTAAAGCCGGGTTCCGGTGAGATTGGTCGAGTCGCTAATGGCAGCTTTAGCCCGGTGGGTTACTACAAGGACCCGAAAAAATCGGCAGGCACCTTTGTGGTGGTTGAAGGGCATCGCTACAGCATCCCGGGTGACTTTGCCACGGTGGAAGCCGATGGCAGCATCAGTCTGCTGGGCCGTGGCTCTATGTGCATCAACACCAAAGGCGAAAAAGTATTTCCCGAAGAGGTTGAAGAGGCGATCAAAAAGAACCCGGCGGTTTACGATTGCCTGGTAGCTGGCGTGAAAGATCCTGATTTCGGCGAGCGAATCACGGCTCTGGTTTCAATTGCTGACAATGCGGCGGTTTCAGCAGAGGCGATTATTGCGGCGTTGGAAGGTGAAATATCCGGCTACAAAAAACCCCGAAATGTGTTTATCGTCGACGAGGTTAAGCGAGCAGTAAATGGCAAGGCAGACTATCGCTGGGCAAAGGATACAGCCGCTGAACGATTTGCTGGCTTGGCTGGCTGACCAGCCCTTGCAACTGCACCGCTAATCCGATTAAATGGCGCTTCTTTATTTGCCTCACTCCTATATAAGGGCAACCCT
>JQIA01001835.1_pt1 | contig 11423 bp, 9 predicted proteins | sample 811431 | NCBI WGS metagenome assembly JQIA01 (sample SAMN02998118, study PRJNA258478) | marine sediment metagenome | biome: marine; feature: seafloor; material: sediment; isolation source: oil-polluted sediment collected from 3 locations (0.5 km, 0.7 km and 0.9 km)... | place: USA: Gulf of Mexico ... | reverse complement strand
TTATGAAGTTACCTCTTATAGTAAAGGTAATTTCTAATAAGTCAATATTCCGATAATGATGATTATCGGAATATTGACTTATTAGAAGCATGTGTAAATGCATTACCCCTGTTTCAAACCAAGCTTAAAACTATTTGCAGACACTGATATGTTGGGGTTCTCTGACTAAAAGTCCGATCTGTCACTAGGCTGCTCTGCAGCCTTTAATACCACTGGATTTCAGCCGAAATATCGATTTCATAACTCTCTAACAATAATTTTATAACTTATTAAATATTAATGGGATTCCTCGATTGTAAAATTCATTATTTATGATAAAACGAAATCTGACGATAGAGACATAATTTTATAGGCCTTTTCTGAGTTTAAAAATATTAGATGGAGCCTATAGCCCAACAGCACACTAAGCTAATATGATTTTACTTCCCCTTATTGATAAAAAAACCCGACGTTGAGTCGGGCCTTTAGGATAAACTAAAAGGGTTACTGAACAATAAAAACTACTCTGTCTACATCTGAAGCTAAGCGTGTTGTGCCTGGAACAGTGCCTTCTACAGAAGTTATCAAAACATTTTTACCCACTTGAAGCGGGCTTTCATCTAGTTTAAACGATGCTAAAAGATCTCCTCCTCCAGTCCCGTCCACTTGAAATAAAACTGTAACATCAACACCATTAAGCGTTGCAGAAAATGTTGTCCTATCCACACTCTCTCCTGCCAATGAAAATTTCAAGATAATACTCACCGGAGCTGAAAACATATCATTTCCGCCACTCAGATTTAAGAACCCTAGGAATCCATCTACAGCTGGACGCCTATTACCATCATATGGTGCTACCATAGGAGTTGTTGTAGAGCCTATAAAACTATCTTCTGTAAAGTCTAAAACCTCATAATTAGCTTCTGCCAGCTCTTCCGCATCCCCGCTTACCTGAGGCAAAGGAGTGAACCCTTGAGCATAAAACTTACCACTCTCCGGTGGGGTTAATGTAGTAATGGAAAAGCCTGATAAGGTTTCACCTGGCTTTACCTGATACGGGCTAGGAGGTATATTACCACTATCAACATATCCTTCCGGTACATCTCCTCCAACAGCAGACCAGCTTACAAAAGGTCTATCTCCATGTGAGCCAAAAAGCCAACCATCAGGCACAGAGGCGCTTTCAATAATTACAAAATCACCGCCTACATCTAAAGCAAAAAACCAAATTTCTTGCGCACTATCCGTATTATTGGTAACAGTATAGTTATACGTATAAAAATGAGTACCTGGATCAACGCTAACCTCTACGGCAACAGTAGAGGTTAATTGATCACCTTTTTGAGGCTCCACTAAAATATCAGCATAAGAGCAAAGGCTTGATAAAAGTAAAGTAAACATCACCAGTAAACCTGAGGCATACCTGGCTGCAAATAAATTCCTTGTCATAACGAACTCCAAATTAATTTTAAGAGATAATTCTTAATTACATTACAGTGAAAAATGGAAATGATTCCCTTCGGTTAGCACTGCAAAGCCTTGCTGAATTGCCAAGCTTCTAAGTGTTCTTTTATTGACGTGATTAGAGGGAAAACCAATATCAGTGTTGTTACCGAAACGATGTGTATAGTGGGATGGAGCCCATGAACCATAAATATCAAATAATCCACCATCCAGTAAACTCATGTCATTAATTCGCATAAGGTCACCCGTTTGCAAGCGATACGCTCTGGCAACTGTTTGTAATGATGCATTAAGTGACGGGACTCCATAATGATTTTTTGTATGGTTTGAAGTACTCCCTACCAATTGATAATCCGAACTACTAATAAGTTCTACTAATCCAGAAATCTTAACTTCAAATGTTGTAGATCCACTAAAATACATTGGAACACCATTTATTGTGCCCACTCCACTGCCTGAAGCGGTCACATAGCCTGATATTTCAGGCGCTGTAAACTTAAAGTCTGCCTGGGTGCTGCCAGCCGTGTTATTGGTCATTGGGTCTACGGTTCCAGCGGGGCGGCTTGCATCATCATGGTTATGCCCTCCACTATATGGAGTGACCGTAATATTATTGAATGTTATTTGACAGTCCGTGGCGTAACCACCGCCATAAATTGAAAAACAACCGATTTTAAATGGTAACTCCTGAACACCATTACCGAAACGACTGGTAATAACGCTTGGCCTCAGTGTGTAATTAGCGGTAGTTCCAGCGGCCATAACACTTAATTGATCGCTTTGGGTACCCTGATCACCTTCAAACTCAAAGACTAGAACACCCTCTTGATCTTGCGAGAAGGACATTTGACTAAAGGCGAGTAAAATCAATATTCCAACAAATTGAGATATTAACGTTTTGATACTATTCACGTAGTACATAGCTTGCTCCATGCCATTTATGAAATATAATTAATTTATCCTTGATTCCCAACAAACATAAAACTTTACATATAAGAATCAATTAAATGTATAGATCACCTTTTTAATATAAGCGAGGGCTAATTGGTTTGTGCCGTATACAGGCAGCAACTAAATAAAATATGACCACCTGTAGCTATATTAAGATCGCAGTAAAGATGGCAATTCCACCGATTTACCGTTGAGCAAAGGTACGAAAATTTAATTGATGTACATGTTTAGTTATAACGAGGACGTGTCCAAAACCGTACCATTGGACTTCAGCTCCTTAATCTTCCGCTTATTGATATAAGTATTTAGACCAATGTGATTGCTGTAGCCTAGTAGTTTGGCCGTTTTCCTGACCGACAATCCCATCGTTAAAAGCTCTTTAATCCTTTCAACATCTTTATCAAACTTGCTTTTCTGAATTGTTCCTTTTGGCTTGCCAAGCTTGATACCTTGCGCTTTTTTTGCTGCCAAGGCTTCTTTCGTCCGCAAACTCACCATATCTCGCTCAAGTTCGCCAAATAGGGAAAATAGCGTGATAACAATCTTGGAATTCATATCGTGCTCATTGATATCCAGGTTTTGTTTTAGTACCACAACTCGTATTTGACTTTCGACCAATGCGTTAATCAAAAAAATTACTTCTGCAGTGCTGCGCCCCAAGCGACTCAGCTCGGTGACAATTAACGTATCCCCAGAGGTTAACCTGGAAATGAGTTCATCAATACGCCGTTGTTTAGACGATTTTCGCGAAGATAACGTTGACTCAATAAAATCATCAATTTTGATGTTTTGTTGTCGAGCATATTCCAGAATCTCAAGTTTTTGATTGCTTATATCTTGTTTGTTGGTCGAGGCTCTTAGGTAAGCCAGTGTTTGATTCATAATTTTTACCCTAAATAGTCTGGTAACTTAGCTTTAAAAGCTCAGCACATTACAGACTGGTAAGCATAAACCTTAAAAACAGATAAAAACATACAAGTTGTATAGGTTATATGACATATTAGACCTCAACAAAACAGATCACAATTAATGATCGTTATCACTTATACAAAATATTATGGCTGACCGTCTCTCGATATTAACCAAAGAAGAAGTCCGTTCACTTTACTCCATTCCCATGCTCGATGATGAAGAGCGCTCTTTCCTCTTCACTCTGGATGAAATAGATAAAACTTACCTCCAAAGCCTGAAAAAGGATATAGCGAGAAAGGTAAACTATATTCTGCAACTTGGTTATTACCGGGCAGTTAACTACTTTTTTCGATTCAGTTTTCAAAAACAGCGAGAGGATGTGGAGTTCATCCTAAAGCAGTATTTTCCTGACACCCCTTTCCCCAAAAAACAGATCTCTAAAAACCATCATTATGACAATCGTACTAAGGTGATGAAAAAATACGGCCTTGTTGATTCTGATAGTGATTTCGCAGACGAACTTTTGAAAGAAGCAACGTCGTCGGCCAAACGCCATGCTTTACCAAAATTTGTCTTGCAAGAGTTGTTAGGCTATTGCCTGCAAAAGAATATTATTCGTCCAGCCTATTCAACCTTGTAGGACATTGTAACAGCCGCACTTAAACACGAACGAAACCGCTTAACCAATAAACTCTATACTGATGCGGATAAAGAGTTACGCGACCACCTCGATAAACTTTTAGACAATGAAGATCTGTTCTACAACCTCACTTTATTAAAAAAAGACCAAAAAAATTTCAGCACCACTGAAATTAAGAATAGTGTGAAAAAACAGCATATGGTCATAGGGATCTATGAGAAGTCGCAGCAGCTGATGTCTAATCTGGGGGTTTCTGAACAGAACATTATCTATTACGCTAATCTGGCTGAATTTTATACCATTCAGAAACTCAAACAGTTCAGGAATAAAAACCAAGCTAGACTCTTCTTACTCTGTTACGCCTATCGTCGATTGTTAAAAATTAATGATCACCTGGTTGTCAGCCTAGGCCAAAAAATAACCAAATACACCCATGAAGCCAATGAGTACCAGCGGTCCAAGGTTGATATCATGGAAGCTGTGGATAAGCAGCTTAGAAACCAAGCCAGCAAGGTACTCGCTGTTAATATCAATGAAGCCATTCCCGATAGAGAAGTTAGGGATAATGTCTTTGAAATCATACCAAAAGAGAATTACAAACAATTTCTTAGCGACTTCAAAAAGCCTAATATGAATCGTGACTATTACCGCTGGGAAAGTTACGGAAAACAGTCGCAAACCATCAAAAGAAACCTGCGCCCTATATTTAGCGTGCTGAATTTTTCCTGTGCAGAGGAAGGGATGGCAGCAGCCGTCGATTTCTTAAAGCGCCACCTTGAACACAATCGTTCATTTAAAGCCTACTCGTATCAGGAAGTACCACTGGGATTCTTTCCTAAAACGATGAGAAAGCTTCTGACGTATAAAATGCGGAATAGCGATAATCATATTATCAAAAAGGTTGATGGAAACCGGTATGAATTTATGGTTTACCTGCAACTCAGCAAAGGGATCTCCGATGGAACGGTTTTCGTTAAAGACAGCAACTGCTACCGAGCACTTGAAGATGAACTGATTGATATTGAATACTGGGCGAAGCACAAAAAGGAAATTCTTTCTCAGCTCAATATGCCACTTCTGTCGATGGACGTTACAGAACTGCTAAAGCTACTTCAATCCAATTTAGAGGAAAAATACATTCAGGTAAACCAACGTATACGTAACGGGGAAAATGCCAGCTTAAAAACTAAATACAACAAAAAAGGCGAATTAACTAAGTGGACATTACCTTATACTCGTGTTGATGACGGGATTAACAATCCATTTTATGAACAACTGCCTGTCTCCAGTATTGGCGATATCATTCGATTTGCTGCTGATCATACGGGATTTCTGGAATCATTTTCTCACCTTCAACCCAGGTATTCGAAAACCACCCCTGATCCAGAAGTAATTAATGCCTGTGTCATAGCCAATGCTACAGGCATAGAAACAAAGACAATGAAACAGATTAGCGATATAAATGAACAGGATCTGGATAATGTAAATAAGAACTTTATGCGCTACCAGACGCTCTGGTCTGCCAGTGATGTAATTATGAATCACACAGAAAAGCTGCCTATTTTCGATGAGTATAACTTATCGGATTATGGCGTACACGCCAGTGTTGATGGACAGAAATTTGTAACCAAATACAACACGATCAAATCTCGATTTTCAAAAAAGTATTTTGGGATGATGAAAGGCGTCGTACTTTATTCGCTCAATGCTAACCACTTGCCGCTATGCCTTAAGGTTATCGGTGCCAATGAGCACGAATCTCACTTCCTTCTGGACATAGTGGAAAGCAACTCATCTGATATTGAAATTGTCTCTGTATCAGGCGACATGCACAGTATTAACCGGGTTAATTTTGCCTTAATGCATATGTTTGGTTATCAATTTATGCCTCGATTTACCCAGCTTGGAGATAAGTCAGACAATAATTTAGTGTGCTTTGGTAAAATTTCGGATTACGAACAGCATATCATTAAGCCCAGCAAACAAGCTGAAAAACTGCTCATTATCAAAGAGTGGGACAATGTCTTGAGAATATTGGCTTCATTAGCACTCAAAAAAACAACCCAAAGTCAAATCGTTCGTAAGCTATCTTCTTACAAAAAGAACCCAACACTCAAAGCCCTCATTGCACTGGATGAAATCATCATGTCAGACTACATATTGAATTATATCGACAGCAAAGAAGTACGCACAATAGTGCAGTCTTCACTATGTAGAGGGGAATCGTATCATCAGCTTAGTGGAACCATCGCGAAGGTCAGTGGCGGCAGAATGCTTAGCGGAAAAAATGAAATTGAATTAGACGTTAACGCTGAATCAATCAGGTTAATAGCCAATGCCGTCATCTTTTATAATGCAACCTTGTTATCCAAACTCTATGCGCATTACAAACTCATAGACCCGAAGAAAGCCAAAGAAATAACACGGTTATCACCGGTTGCTTGGCAGCACATCAGCTTCATAGGAAAATATGAATTTTACAACCGAGGAAACCCCATTAATATTCAGGAGATTATAAAGTTATTGCTAGGGAGTTCTGAAGAAGATATTTCGCCTGAAAACCAATGATATCAATGACTGCTAGGATATTTAGTGACAAACAGGGGGGTTAGTCAAAGAACCCCATGTTCGTCGTTTTTGAAGCATAGATTTGTTTATGGTTTGATAGGTCTGGGTTTGTAAGCTCGGTACCTCAAGGCACCTATTCCAGACCTACAGATAGACACTACTTAGCATTTTTCTGATTTTAGTACGTTTTTAGTAATTGATAGTAATCGTTAGTAAATACAAATAATTTGGTGCTTACTTTCCGTATATCTATGCATGTCTAACTGTATTCGTTATGTGCCTATGAAACGTGTTCCGTTCTCACCAACACCAACCAGGCTACGAATCCCATACGCTCTAAGACAGGGTGTCTATCGCATCTATTTCCATCACCATATCTATTTACATAACGTCATATCTTATCCTTGTTCAGAGCCTCAGGTGCTTGCCGTAATTTTGAAAGGGCCTATCTGATTTTATTTCGACCAAAATGCCCCCAAGCTGCAATAATGTAAACACGAGGAGCGCAAATAAAGTCAATACGAATGTGTGATATTTACTTTTGAGTATTGAAGTTGGTAGACTGGCTTAATGAATTCTTTTCGAAAAACAAATAAACGAATACTGTTTGCCTGGACAATATTTCTTTCACTGCTGATATTGTGCGCTCAGGGTGTGACTCTGCACGTTCATAATTTTGATCATGACCCACTTCAAAATCACCATTCTATAGGTGATATAAATGATCATTCACATCTAAGTAAGGCTCACCTTTCTGTCGATTTTTCCCATACAGACCATCACGATGAGGTCACACCAGAAATTGATGCGTGTCCAGATTGCATATTAAAACAGCTGTCGGTCAATGTAACAGCAATGGCTCTGCTAGCAATGGTTCTAATGCTACTCTTGTCAGCACTATGCCAAAATACCTTACTTCCCTTTTGTAGAAATATCGGCCCTCTTCAGCGATACCACCTTTTCCCTCCACTTCGCGCACCTCCGCTTTAAGTAACTTTCTATCAGTACATTGATGCTCGCTCGAATTTAATTCGGGGCGGTGCATTATTATGTGAAAATTTTATGATTGGCTGCGTTGCTGTAGGAAGCACATGCTGGCAGCCATAATAATTAACTTAATGCTGAGAAAAACGCATGAAAGTACTTACGCTCATTGTTCATACAAATGCTCAACAAAAACTGGCTGATATATTACGGACTATGGATCAGGTGCCAGGTTTTACATTCAGTCATGTCGAAGGCCACGGAGTTGAAGTGGAAAAAGATCCATTTTTATTGGCGCATGATAATGTGGTTGGTTACATACCACGAATACGGACAGATATTTTACTTGATGAAGCAGATGTGGATCTCGTATTGGCAAAACTTTGCGATGAAGAAACTAATCTGACAGGACAAGGCTTTTATTGGGTAACAGCAGCAGAAAAAGGAGGTCACCTGTGATAAATACCAATGCGGCCACATTTACAAAAGAGAACCATTCGATTTTAACAAAACGTAATCTGTGTTTTCTAATCCTTGGGCTCTTTCTATTTGCGTTATTATCAAATCTTGCCTATGCGCATGGCATGTCAGAGGAGGAAAAACAAGCGATTATAGAAGGCGGAAATCTACAATACCTGTGGCTTGGCGCTACACATATGCTTTCTGGTTATGACCATCTAGCATTTGTCTTCGGGATCATCTTTTTTCTGACGACATTCCGTGATATCGCAAAATACGTTACTGCTTTTACCCTAGGGCACAGTGTCACACTGATCTATGCCACGTTTAACGCCATTCAGCTTAACTATTTTTTAATCGATGCAGTGATTGCATTAAGTGTTTGCTATATAGCCTTCGCCAATATAGACGGCTTTCGTAAATACCTCGGCATCACCCCACCCAACATGATGCTGATGATCATAGGACTTGGTTTGATTCATGGCTTCGGTTTGTCTACACGCCTACAGGAGTTGCCGCTAAGCGAAGATGAGCTGTTACTCAACATCATCTCTTTCAATGCTGGTATCGAACTAGGGCAAATCAGTGCGCTCTTCCTAATGTTGTTGCTAATTTCAGCATGGCGAAAAGCACAAGGGTTTAAAGCTTTTAGCCTGATGGCAAACTACGCGCTAATCTCAATGGGAATCTTTTTATTCTTCATGCAGATGCATGGTTATGAACACACAGCTAATGCCGAGGAGTTTACTATAACACCGGAAGCTTCTCCTCAATTGGATAGCGATCGCTACCCGATGTTAAGCAAGCTTGAAAACATACATTCAACCGAATGGAAAGATTCAATCGAGATAACTATTCCTGCCAGGGGTGAGAAGGAGTACAAACTTTTTCTCACCAACGGGGCCAAGTTCGAATATGAGTGGCAAACAAACGGCGAAGAGCTGTTTTTTGATTTCCACGGTGAACCATCAGGAGATACCACAGGCTATTTCGAAAGTTTTAGAAAGAGCACTGACAAACAGTTTAGTGGTTCACTGACGTCCTCTTTCGAAGGCACTCATGGCTGGTACTGGAAGAACAGCACCCGCTCTCCAATCACCATTTATTTGAAGGTTAATGGTGATTATCAACTTATAGATAAAAGCCCAGTAAAAGACAGAGAGGCCCAGAAACCTAAAACAACACATCAAAGTATCGATTCACTATAGGAAACAAATTATGCGGAAGTTAATTTGGATAATATTTACCTGCACTAGCTTAATGTTAGTAGCAGCATGCTCATCTGATCATGGACATGATGAAGAGCACTCACACAATCAAAAAAAACAGCACGATACCATTAACTAAAAAGACCCGGAGAAAATATGCGCTACTTCATCACAACAATCCTTTCATTATTCTTACTATTAACAAGTCCGGCCTATGCAGGCTCAGGGCACGACCATGGCCATTCACATGCGCCAGTTTCCAAAGAAGAAGCTGAAAACATTGCGACAGAGAGTGTTGGCAGGCTAATCGAAAGAAATAAAATTGATAGTTCTTGGCAGTCAGTTGCCGCTCAAAAATCTGAGAAAAAAGAATTTGGAGGCAGAATGGAGTGGGTTGTTACATTCAAAAATGAAAAAGTTAGTGATCCGGAAAAACAAACGATATACGTTTTCCTATCGTTGGAAGGCCAATATCTTGCTGCAAATCACACGGGTGAATAAGATCTAATTTAGTCTTCTTAGAAATGATTAGCCAATCCATATTGGCCATGGAGAGAATCTTTATGGTCAATATGTTTTTCTACCAGCCTCTAAAAAGGAGTGGGTGAATCAAAGATATTGTCCATTATTTTTTATGTAAGGTACAAAAAATAGGAGTCAAAATTGAGCTACTATTTAATTAAAATATTAATCACAACTTTCCTTGTAATTGTGATTTCTGAATTTGCAAAAAGAAGCTCAATGGTCGGAGCACTATTAGCTTCTATACCGCTAATCTCGGTATTAGCAATTATTTGGCTTTATATCGATACAAAAAGTGTTGAAAAAGTTAGTGAACTTTCATCAAGCGTGTTCTGGTTGGTTTTCCCCTCACTAGCATTTTTTGTTGTATTACCAATGCTGTTAAAATATGGTCTGAATTTTTACCTAAGTATGTGTATTTCAATTGTAATAACCGTAGGCTGTTATTTTACTATGGTATCAACCCTAAATTATTTAGGGATAAAATTATAAGTGCTTTATAACAAGGTGATTAGATGCTCTCTGCTTAACTGAGCGCTCGAATGACTGCTTGCTTCAATAACGAACGATGATATAGCTGATGACTCCTTTACGCCCAGTTCAGAAGTTATTTCTTTCGAATACCCAAGCCAGCTCTTTAGTTCTACCCTATTCCACAAGGCTATAGGATAACTCCGCATATCTGCCGGATAATGCAGTTTAGTTAACCGTAAAACACCCATCCAATGTATTGCTTTGGTGTTTTGGCTTATTCGTTCACGCTAGACTCCCCTCGCTACTACCTTACTTGATTAATTATTGACTATCTAAACCTGGACGCCACTTTAAAATTCGGTGGTTTCCATAATCCACTACAAAGAGTGTATTATCTGACGCAACGGCCATAGATATGGCATGGTTTAAAATCTTTGAATTGTTGCCCTCCTCTACTTCACTTTCGATAGCTATTAAAAACCTGCCATCTGAACTAAATTTCTGAATGCGATTATTGTAGAAATCAGCTACAAATACATTTCCCTTCGGTCCTATCTCCACTGAAGTGACGGTCGCGAACCAGCTGTTGAAGGGGCCAAATATATTAAGAGCAAAAGGGCCACCCCATTTATTTATAAATTCGCCTTTATCTGAAAGCACCTGGATTCTGTCATTATAACCATCTGCAATATAAAGAATGCCATCTTCCGTTAGAGCTACATCAGTTGGATAGTTAAATTCTTCAGCCCAAATACCGGTTTCACCAGTTGTACCCCACTGGGCAATAAACTGCCCGTCTGCATTGAGAAGTTGAACTCGCTGGTTATAAAAATCTGCAACATACAGATCGCCGTTGGGTGAAACGGCAACGCCACTTGGGGAGCTGAACTCACCTGGTCCACTGCCTCTTTTACCAATCACCCGAAGGGGGGCACCATCAAGAGTAAACACCTGTATGCGATCATTCCAGTAATCGGCCACATATAACTCATTATCGACAATAGTCAGGTTCATGGGGCGGCCCAACTGACCAGGTCCCCCCCCTTTGCTACCGAATTGACGTTTAAAACGGCCTTCGTAATCAAACACCTGAATACGTGCGTTTCGTGCATCGCTCACATATACCTCGGTATCAGTCACCGCAATCCCGGTTGGATCATTAAACTGGCCTGGCTCTGAACCAAACTCTCCCCAGGTACTGATAAATCGATAGTTGAGTTCTTGGGCGGATGGGAACCAAGAACAGCCTGAAGACACAATAG
>JQIA01001834.1_pt1 | contig 11424 bp, 5 predicted proteins | sample 811431 | NCBI WGS metagenome assembly JQIA01 (sample SAMN02998118, study PRJNA258478) | marine sediment metagenome | biome: marine; feature: seafloor; material: sediment; isolation source: oil-polluted sediment collected from 3 locations (0.5 km, 0.7 km and 0.9 km)... | place: USA: Gulf of Mexico ... | reverse complement strand
AACACCTCCTAATGGACTCAATGTTACACTTCCCGTTCCTGTTCCTAATAAACTTGAACTTAATGTGTATTGAATTGCACTTAAATCTGTAAAGTTTGCTGTTATAACTATATCGCTATTTACATCTAAAACAACAGGATTTTCTGTACTTGTAAGATCTCCACTCCAGCCTTCAAAACCATAACCAACATCTGGTGTCGCAGTAAGCGTAACCTGTGTTCCAGGTACTAAATTTAATAAGCCAGAGCTCGCTGATACAGTTCCTGAACCTACATTACTTAAAGTAACATCATACACAATAGTTGTATCTCTAAAATTAGCCCCTATTACTTTTTCAGAATCCATTGTAATAGTCAGAGGGTTATCTACACTAATTACATCTCCACTCCAAGTCTCAAAAATACTATTTGTCCCTGGTGTAGCCGTAACAGTAACAACTGTCCCTGATGTATAAATACCACCTGCAGGACTTAGTTCAATAGTTCCTGTACCACTCCCTAGTAATGTAGTTGTTAATGAATATTCTGGCAATCCTGTATTATCAAAATTAGCAACTAATGTTTTGTTTCCATCCATTAATACGCTAATTGGATTGTTTGTTCCCGTTACAACACCTTCCCAACTGTTAAACACACTCTCATTATTTGCTACAGCTGTTATTGAGACTATAGTCCCTTGGTCATATACTCCTCCTGAAGGGTCAAAGGTTAACGTCCCATTTCCTGTACCTTGTATACTTGAACTCAATTCATATTGAGTTGTGCTTCCATTATTTGGCACTGTCCAAAACTCAATCTCATTAAGACCTTGATAATTATTTGTGTCATTAAAAAGACATTGTATTTTTAAATATCTAGCTGTTACATCTGGAAAATCTAACTCTTCTAAACCTTCTGTTGTACCTGTATTGGTTGCATTAGTTATAATTTCTGTCCAATTTGATTCATCATTAGAAACAAGAATATTAAAAGTATAAATCCTTTCATCTCCTTTATACCAAGAAGACATTATATATGAAATTAACTTAGGAGTTGAAAAATCATATGTTATATATCCATCATGATATGCACTCCATCTAGATGAAAGATCGTTATCGTATGTGTTTTCTGGATTACTTTCATCTGAAATAGCAGAAACTATTGGAATTATTTCTGGTATCATCTCAAAATTTGCTACAATAGATTTACTTCCATCAACAACAATATTTATGGGGCTATAAGGACCTGAAGCATCACCGCTCCATCCTGTAAAATACGAAGAAGCATCAGGTGTAGCTGTCACTGTTATTGTTGTGCCTTCTTCATAAATACCACCTTCAGGAGATATTGAAACCGTTCCAGTTCCTCCTCCTGTTACAGAAGTTGTTACAGGATAAGATGCCAAATTAGGATCTTTAATAAAAGAAGCACTAACTACTTTATCTTCATCCATTGATATTGTCAAAGGGTTCGTAGATCCAGAAATCTCACCTCCCCAACTATCTAATACCCATGTATTATCTAATGGTAATGCAGTAAGTGTAACACTTTGACCTGCATCAAATATTGCTCCTGAAGGACTTACTGAAATAACACCAGATCCCTGAGTAGTTGTATTAAGTGTAAACTGTTGTACTGCATTTTCAGTTGAATAATGATAAAAACTTACTTCAATATAACTATTCCAAGAATTATAACTATTTTGATTCCCTGTTATTTTTACATACCTACCAGTACTTTTTGTAATTGCAATCTCTTCTTCAGAAATTGTTGTTCCTGTAGTACCTCCAGAAAATACTTGAGTCCAAGTTGCACCATCTTCAGATGTTTCTACATCAAAATAATAAGCTCTTGAATTTCCATTATAGGTTGCAATAGACATATAATCTATATCTGTGATCACACCTAAATCATATTGGATCCATTGACCTGATCCATCTGCAGACCAACGTGTACCAAAATTATTATCAAATGAGTTAGTAGCAATATTAGAGCCATCTACTGCACTTGCTGTTGCAGATACTATTGGTATTTCTAATCCTTGTGCAAAGGTAGCTGTTATGTTTTTTGTATCATCTACAGTTACATCTATCGTTGGTTGAGTAGAAGAAACATCACCAGACCACGAATAGAAACTCCATCCATCTTTTCCGGTTGCTGTTAAACTAACCTCAGATCCTGAAGAAAAATATGTACCTGGTGGGTTTGAAGCTACAGTTCCTTTACCTATTAATGTAGTATGCACTCCGTATTGAGTTCCTGAAGCAGGTAAAAAGACTGCTTTTACACTTGCATTATCGCTAATAGCAAATGTAGCTGGATTACTAGTTCCAGATAATTCCCCTTCCCAATGGTCAAATACCCAGCCCATATCTGCCTCTGCAGTAGCCGTAACGGTTTCACCTATTAAGTATTTTCCATCAGTTCTATCAAAAGTAACAGCTCCAGAACCTGTAGTTGTAAAACTAACGCTCCTTATTTTATTAGCTAAAGTTACATAACCCCAACCATAACTTTTACCCGAACCATACAATCTTGAAGTAACAGGGTCATATCTATCAGAGTAATTTGTGCCTAAACCTTCATCCCAATATGGTAATTGAGCCTCATCATCTCCTTTTGCATTCCAATAAGAATCTACCAATGACAATCTATCCATTAAAGCTCCTAATGCTCTTTTATATGCATGATCTGCAGCTGTATAAATAGGGTAACCTAACCTATGTAAAACTCTTACACCAATAATTTCTCCATGCAAAAACTCCCAAGCATATCCAGTATGTGCAGGTGCAGCAGATAAACCGCCTCCTCTTCTCATATCATCAGGAGCAATCCCATCAATGTTAATACCTTCTTTTACCGAATTTCTAGGATTAATCATAACTGGATTAGACTCATCTACTTGCCACCAAAGGTCTCCATAACTTAATTCTGTAGGTGGATTAATACCTGTAAGGCCTCCTAACCTATCATTATAAATTTCATCTAATTTTGCAGTATCCTGTAAATATGCATAGATAACTGCTAGTGTAGAAAAAGCATGTGTACCCCAGTTATTAGGTCTATGTTTAAATGTATATAATAAAGTCCAACCTGTTTCATCACCATGCCAAACTTCAGCTAAATTTCTACACCATGTTTCAAAGGCTGTTGTTCTGTATCCAACTAAGTCAGCTGCCATTATATATGCACCTGCTTCTCTTCCCCAAGCCAACGTACGGTTATAATCATTACGCCCAGTATTTGGGGTTGCAAATGGGTCTGCTATAAGTTTTTCACAAGCAGCGACAACCTTATCTTTATATTTCTGTTCTCCAGTTCTAGCATACACAATTCCAGCAGCCAAAATTCGTACATTATTTATATAGTCTTGGTCTGTAATAAAAGCATTTGTACCATCTGCAATTTCTGCAGCTTCATAAACTTTATCCCAAGCAGGACCAGACATTGGTATTTGCTGAAGTTCAGCCGCAGATGTCCAAATACCTATTTGAGCATGTAATGTTGTACTCAAAAAATTCAGCAGCATAAATAAACTGAATAGCGTAATTTTTGTTCTCATTTAAAATTTTTTATTGATTAAACATTTATTTTAATCTTTTTCATTTATTTTACAATATTGACAATATGAAATATATTTATATTTCATATTGTGTTTTAGTTGTTTCGTATTATTCGCTAATATAAATAAAAAAACAATACGAAACAATTATGTTACAAGTGATTATGTAAATGCTCTTCTAATTAAAAAAAATTAAAGTCTAACTTAATGAGGTTAAAATACCCAATTCTAAACCTCTTAATTCTGCTAAACCCCTTAACCTTCCTATTGCGGAATAACCTGGATTTGATTTTTTTTCTAAATCGTCTAACATTTTATGGCCATGGTCTGGCCTCATTGGTATAGATGTTTTTCTTTTTTGTTGTTCTATTAAGAGCGCTTTCATTACTCCATACATATCTACATTTCCTTCTAAATGATTTGCTTCAAAGAAGTTACCATCTTCATCTCGTTGTGTACTTCGCAAATGAATAAAGTGTATTTTAGTTCCTAATCGCTCAACCATTCCTAGTAAATCATTTTCTGGTCTAGTACCATACGATCCTGTACAAAAACATAATCCGTTACTTGGACTTTTAACTGCATCAACTATTGCTTTAGCATCATTTTCTGTACTTACTATTCTTGGCAAACCTAAAATTGGATATGGTGGGTCATCTGGGTGAATTGCCAATAAGACATTGTTATCTTCGGCAATTGGAACTACTTCCTTTAAAAAAGCTATTAAATTCCCCCTCAATTGAGAAGCATCAATTGTTGCGTAAGTATTTAAAATATTTTGAAAATCACTTATTGAATTAACTCCTTCAGTCATTCCACCTGGAAGACCTGCTATAATGTTTGATGTTAATTGCTCTTTTGCTGTTTCTGATAGCTTTTCAAAATAAGTTTTGGCTAAGTTTTGTTCATAAACAGTATAATCCTTTTCTGCATTTTTCCGCTTTAGAATATACATTTCAAATGCTGAAAAAGCTATTTTATCAAATCTTAAAGCAAAAGAACCATCTTTTAATTTGTAATCTAAATCTGTTCTAACCCAATCTACTACAGGCATAAAATTGTATGTAACTGTAGTAATTCCGCAAGTGGCTAAATTTTGAATACTTATTTTGTAATTCTCTATATATTGCTGAAAATCACCAGTTCTTCTTTTAATATCTTCGTGTACTGGAATACTCTCTACTACAGACCATCTTAATCCATTGTTTTCAATTAATTCTTTTCTTTCAAGAATAGCAGGTATACTCCAAATTTCACCATTTGGGACCTCGTGCAATGCCGTTACAATTGCTGTAGCGCCAGTCATTCTTATATAATCTAATGAAACTAAATCACTTGGTCCATACCAACGAAAAGTTTGTTCTAATTTTTTCATTTATTACTATTTAATTATACACCTGAAAAAGCACTAAATCCTCCATCAATAGGTACAACTATACCTGTTACAAAACTTGAAGAATCACTACACAACCAAAAAAGTGTACTTAACAATTCTTCTGGCTCTCCAAAACGTTTCATAGGAGTATTGTTAACTATTGTTTCTCCTCTTGAGGTTAATGAATTATCTTTATTTAATAATAAACTTCTGTTTTGCTCTCCAATAAAAAATCCTGGTGAAATTGCATTGACTCTAATTTTTTCAGAATGTTTTTGTGCCATTTCTACTGCCAACCATTTTGTGAAAATATCTACAGAAGCCTTAGATGTAGAATACCCAACAACTCTAGTTAATGCTTGTTGAGCTGCCATTGATGAAATGTTAATAATACTCCCTTTTTCTTGTTGTGCCATTTGTTTTCCAAATATCAATGTTGGTAAAACAGTTCCTTTTAAATTTAATTTAGTTACTGCATCAAAATCATCCATATCCATATTAAAAAAACTTTCGTTTGGCATAATAGTGGCACCCTTCATATTTCCACCTGCTGCATTCACTAAAATATCTATACTTCCCCATTTTTGCACCACTTCTCTATAGGCCTTTTCTAATTGTTCTCTATTTAAAACATCTGCAACCAAAGCAATTGCTTCACCACCTACATTTACAATTTCATCAACCTTAAATTGTACGGTTTTAGCTGTTCTTCCTAAAACACCTACTCTAACACCTTGCTTAGCTAAGCCTAAAGCCATCATTCCTCCAAGAGCTCCGGCACCTCCAGTAACTATTACTACTTTACCTTTTAATTGAAACATTTTATTTACTTTTTTTTATTTTAACTTCTAATGATTGTTTAATGTCCTTTGCATAGTTTGCTAAATAAGAGTCCCACTCTTTTTCTGAAGAGAAATATAAACTCTCTTTCCAACCATAACCTGTGTAGTAAACAATCTTCCCATCAATAGGTTTTAAATGAATAAGAATATGGCTTTCATCTTTTTCTTCAACAATGTGTTTTGTATGCCCAACTATATATTTAGGGTCTACCACAACTCCTGTTCCAACTTCTGTTCCTTTTATTGTTTCCCAATAACGAAACCATCCTTCTTTTTCATTTATATTAACAACTCCAGATTTATCGTGCAACGTTAGTCCTATTGTAATTTCTTTAACTGTATCCAATCCTGAAAAAACCACTTCATATTTAGAAAGATGACTTCCTAAATCAAGTGATATTATTTTTTGTTCTTTAATTAAAGTACCATTTGCTTCCCAAGGAGCATAATCTAATGCGAAACTTGTTCTAATGGATCCAATATCAATAGTTTTCCATGTAGTGAAATTCTTTGAAACAATTATTTTTTTATTTAGAGTATCCCAAACACCAATCCCCCCACAGCCTCTACTTTTTCCTACATGATAGCTATCCAAACCTTCTCCGGTATCTTCATGATAAGTTCCTGTGTTTTCAGTATATTTTTTGTACCAAGAATCTATTACCAAATAATTTACACGTTTTAACCAGCAATCTATTCCACTAGAAATTGTTCCTTTATCTTTCCCTTCCATTCTATCTTCCTCGAAAAGCAATTGGGCCTTAGGGCCAAACGTACGGAAGGCTACTTTATCATTTTCCCATGTATAATCATCAATTCTTTCAGGTACAAATCTAGAATAGGTTGTTATATCATTATTTTTTAAATTTAATTTTTCATTTGAAAAAACTACTTCATACTCATTTGTAGAATTTGCTTTTATAGTGGGTTGAAAAAGAACAGACTCTTTCTCTCCATCTCCATTTTCATCGACTAACTGACTTGTATAAGTTTTATTTGTTTTTACATCTTTAAAACTAATTGAAGAATACTTTTGTGCTCGCTGAGAAATTAACTCTGACAAAAGAATAGTTACTGATGCATTTTTTCTAATCTTGCTTGAATTATTTTTTACTGTAATTGTTACCACTTCTTCTGAAATACAACTTCCTAACAAAATTAAAAAAAGTAAATAAAATGTTTTAACTCTCATAATTCTTTGATTTATTTATAAACCTATGTAATTTATTTTACTTTTGTTTTTTAATTCTTCAACATCAGATTTATTCAACAACCCCAACTCCTTACGAATACAATTAGCGGCACCCATAGATGCTCCTAATTTTGCCATACCTTCAAAATTTAATTGTTGACTATACGCTAAAGCCAAACCTGCTGTAAGGCAATCGCCACTACCTATTGTACTATAAATAGTATCTAATTGATGACTTACTTGAATATGATCATTAGTAGATATTAAATGCAACCCTTTTGATCCATCTGTTATTGCTGCAACTTCGCAGTGCTTTAGCAATTCAGTTCCAGCCTCAATAATATCTGTTTTACCTGTGAAATTTTGGACTTCAGATTTATTTAAATGAACTAAATATGGAGAAACCTTAAGTGCATTTTTCAAGCTAGAACCCGTACAATCTAAAAAAACTTTTTTCTTATATATGTTCGCAATTGTAATCATTTTTTGGCAACCTAAATCTCCTGAGCCATCAGGCCATGAGCCACTAATTACTATACATTTAGAGTTTTTTATTTTTGGAATAGCTGTTTTAAAAAATGATTCAATATCCTCTGATGTTACTGAAGGTCCTTTCCCTAAAATCTCTGTATCATCAAAAGAAGGAGCTGATTTAAAAGTGTAGCATGTTCTAGATAAGCCTGTAACATCTGGACCTACACATTCTATATTTGAATATCTTTTCTTACATTCAGATTTTATCCACTGACCCGTCATTCCGCCCCAAAAACCAAGTAATTTCACAGGCACTTCCATCTCAGCAGCAGCCATTGCAACATGTACACCTTTTCCTCCCGGGTACGATTCTTCACGAGTTATTCTATTAGCCTCTTTCTGTTTAAAATTTTCAACCCAGGCAAAAGTGTCTATTGATGGGTTTGGACAAACCACCAATATGTATTCTTCTTTATTATTTTTCATTTTACGAAACTTACTGTGATGATCCAGCGAAAGTAATTTGTGCCCAAATAATTGCATCTCGCTCAATTAATTGGTGCAATTTTTTCGCTTTACTTAATTGTTGTAAAGATTCTTTTAAGTCACCTTTATCGCGGCTTAGAACTGATAAATAATAGTGCCCTAAAGCTTTTCTAAAATTTGGTCCTTTTCTAAAATATCCTTTAACTTTTCCATTAACAAGCTTGGTAGCTTCATCTTCTAATTCAAAAATAAGTTTAGAAGCTTTTTTATCATTTAAACCATTTATTTTTTGAATTGCCAATGCTTGATAGTAATTAACTAATGTTGGTAATTTAGTATGTTCATTCTTTGTTATATTTATATATTCAGAAGCTTTTACACTATCTCCAATTTTCTCATAAAGTAATGCCATTGGATAGTACAAAAATCCTCGTGTATTAGGCTCTCTTGGTTTTACTTTTAAATTATCTGGATATATGGTTGCTTTTTTATAAAAAGCTAATGCTTTTTTAGAATTTTTAGTTTCTTTAGCCATTCCAATGTAGGAATTCATATACGAATTATGAATGTTGTATTTTCCTTCTCTATTATTAAATACATGGGTTTCATAATAATTGATAGGGGTATTATATTCACCAAATGCGACCATTAAGTCTAACATACTCGAAAGTAGGTCATCTCTTTTTTCAACCACTTTTATATGTTTTTTCAAAAACTTCAACCTTTCTTTTGGATCTTCATCTAAACTCCTTTTTAGATTGTCAAATTCCATTAAAATTAGATCATCTGTAGGTCGTTCTATAAAAGCTTTTTCATAATATACTCGTGCCTCATCTAAATCTGCTTCCACACCATTAAACCCACCTTTTAAATAGCCCAAATTCCTAAGAGTCATTCCGTTTTTTGGATTTAACTGATTTGATTTTTCAAAATAATCTAAGGCTTTTTCTCCATTATTTAAACCATTATAAATCAATCCTAAGTAGTAATAAGACTTCTCATCATTTTTATCGTGCGCTAATGCTTTGTTAAAAACCTCTATTGATTTTCTTCTAAAAGGGAACACATTTTCAATAGACGATTTTCCTCCTTCAATAAATGCTTTTACTGCAGCATCTTTATCACCTATTTTATCATAACAAAACCCTTTGTAATATTGAACCAATGCTATTTCTTCTGAAACAGTTTCGGCTTTCTTCAATACAGTCAATGCGTCTTTATACAAGCCTAAATCCATATAAAAAATAGCCAATTCAATATAATATTGCGAATCATCTAACAACAAATCTGTTAGCAATTTAGCAGTGGTGTCACTTTTTAGTTTTTCAGCATCTGCTATTAACTTTTTTTCATTCAAAGCCCAAAAGTTGATTGGATCAAATTCTAACACTTTTTCAATTGCTTGAGTACTATTATCATACTGACCTAGCAACCTATAAACTACTGATTTTGTTGCCCATAATTGCGGGCTCTCCATATTCTGTGTAAGCGCCTTATTTAAGTGCTCTAATGCTAACTTCGGATTTTGATTTTTCAAATCTATTTTAGCAATTCTTTCATACGATTGCGACAAATACGCTTGAAAATGAGTGGCTCTATAATAAGCGCTATAGGCTTCTTCAAGATTCTCCAAACCTTCATTAACAACTCCTTTTAAATAAAATAAATTTCCATCGTCCCTAGCACGTTTTGCAGCAGAATTGATATACTTCAATGCATTTTTATAGTCTCCTTTTTCAATTTCCATCTGAGCCATAGAAAGGTTGGCTTTTACATTTAATGAGTCTTTCACTAAGATTTCAACAAAAAACTTATATGCAGTATTTTTATCTCTGTTTTTATATAAGAAATCTCCAATATGCCATAATTCATCGGTGCTTTCAAACAAAGAAGGATCTTCATAAGCGATGGCACCTTTTGGTTTTTCTGTAGTTGCTTCTACTTCTGGACTATAAGATAAAATCTCATTTCCTCTAGCATCTAAAAGTTCTAGTTTATAATTATGAAAATCTTTATGTGCTGCCGTACTAACTGCTACAACTGGTTTTGAAGGATCTATATCTGTAATTCTTTCAAAAACAGTTGCTCCTTTATAGGTCAATCTAACTACTGCATTTTTAACTACAGAAGTAGAATACGCTCCTATTTTTACAACTCCTTTTGCAAACTCTAAATTAAGTGCTCCGTTTTCATTTGCTTCTTTAAACCCTCCTATTTCTTTTACTGGAAAAAAGAAATGACTGTATGACTTTACCTCTCCTGGATTCATCCAATGAAAATCTGGTTGGTTATCTGTATATCCACCTGCTTGAGGTTCTGCATACGGGCCTCCACCATCTGAGAGTATCCAATCCCACATACGCCCAAAAGGAGAAGCTCCCCAAGTCCAGAATTTTTTACCTACAATTATATGTTTGTTTCCAGTAAAAACCGTTCCTGCATTTTTTCCGTGATCAAACCCTCCAAAGAAACTTCCAATATTATTTGCAAAATAACTATTGGCATTCTGAATGTTTTTCCACCAAGACAAATCTTTGCCCTTATTCATTGGCCAAGAAGTATATTCAAACTTATTATGATTGGTCATATACTCTGTTGGATAAATTAATTGGTAATTTTCGTTTGCGTGTGTTGCTGCAATTGCCCACATATATTGTGATTGAGGCAATGCTGTAGGATTCATTAATCTAACTTTTGCTTCAATAACACTTTTTCCTGGATATATTGTAACTCCAACTGCCCAACGCAATCCGTGTACCCATTCGGTTTCTCCTACCCAAATGGTTTTGCTACCATCTTTATTTTCCACCAAATTATGACCTATTTGCTTATAGGTGGTCTGTCTATGCCCTGAAGGAAAACACCATTCAATACCTCCTGAAACCCAAGGACCTGTAAGAGATATTAATGCGGGCTTAACTGTTGGCTGCCAGTAGAAAAAATTATAATCATTGGTTTTATCTTTTGCTCCGTATAATTTACCTCCAAGTTCTGGAGTAATAAATACTTTGATGTATTCATTTTCTAAATAACACCCAATATAAGACTTGTCTTCATACTCATTCAAAATTTTAGAATTGTACAAATACGGATAAATCTGATCATCATCCGCTAACATATCTATATTTCTTTTAAATGTTGGATGAGGTGCAGGTATGCCAATTTTTAATGTAGGAATTGTAACCTGTTCTTGCCACATTTTCACTTGGGAAAATCCTATTTTCACCATAAAAAAACATAAAAAAATAATTGCTATGCTTCTTTTTAATTCTTTTGTTATATACATAATTTAATAATATTCATTTTATTTAAATCCAGGAAGCCAACGTTCCGCATTTTTTCTATATATTTTATCTACTACTTCTTTTGGTAACTGTAACCCCGAAAAAACACCATTTACTTCTTCTACTTTCATAGTAACATCTGATGTAAAATATTTCCAATCTTCTTTCCAAAGTTTATCTGCTGAATTGATAATGTCTTTCTCATTATCCCCATCAAACACTTCTATATCT
>JQIA01001833.1_pt1 | contig 11428 bp, 9 predicted proteins | sample 811431 | NCBI WGS metagenome assembly JQIA01 (sample SAMN02998118, study PRJNA258478) | marine sediment metagenome | biome: marine; feature: seafloor; material: sediment; isolation source: oil-polluted sediment collected from 3 locations (0.5 km, 0.7 km and 0.9 km)... | place: USA: Gulf of Mexico ... | reverse complement strand
ATGGATAAACTTTTAGTATCCCCTTTCACCACGGAAACCGCTGGACATGGACAGTTTTTCGGGATTTTATTTCCATCAATAAGTGCGATGGTGGGCGGTTCTGCACATTGTTTCATCACCTCGGATATGGCACGATTCATGGCTAAATACGTCGCGTTGAGAATATTTACTTCGTCTATTTCCTCCACACTCGCGATTCCTATACCGCAAATAGCGTTTTTTATCAACACGTTATAGAGAGAGTCGCGTTTTTTCACGGAGAGTTTTTTGGAGTCGTTAATACCATCGGGAATATTGCTTGGGTCTAGTATTACGGCACCCGCAACAACAGACCCTGCAAGAGGACCTCGTCCTGCTTCATCTACCCCGATGACAACACCGCTATAACCGTTTTCTATGGATAAATCTGGACGCATAAATCCATACTACTTTTATTAACAAATAAATGAAAGTTGATTTTTGTTATAACAAATGTTATACTAAGTAAAATCAAGCTAATAAAAGAGGTTTATTATGAGAGAAGTAAAAGTCACAGCTATTGGAAATTCCGCGGGTATTATTTTATCTAAGGAAGAATTGGCACAGTTAAATGTCGGAAAAGGCGACAGTTTATTTGTAACAAAAACTCCTGACGGTTTTCAAGTCGCTCCATATGATGAGGAATTTGAACGCCAAATGCAAATTGCGGAAAAAATTATGCGTGAAGATAGGGATGTTTTAAGAAAATTAGCACAGTAGAAAATTATGAAAGAACCAATTTGGATAGAAGAAGAACTTGTTGTTACCATTCACAAACGGCAAATATCGGAACACGGCGGGTTTGACGGAATAAGAGATAATGGGCTGTTGCTTTCTGCGTTATCGCGACCAAAACACCTTTATGCTTATGAAGAAGTTAATATTGCACAGCTTTCCGCAAGTTATGCATATGGTATTGCTCGTAATCATCCTTTTTTAGATGGCAATAAAAGAACAGCATTAGTTATTTGCCGAACTTTTTTGAGAATAAATGACTACGACTTAAAGGTAACGAATGAAGATAAATATATCACATTCCTTTCGCTTGCCAGCGGTGACATCACGGAAGAAGAACTCGCCAAATGGATTGAGAAAAACACCGTTAACACCAAAACCGAAAACTAACCTTTTTTCGCGATTAGTTTTTTCAACTCAGAAATAGCCTTCGCAGGGTTTAAATCCTTCGGACAAGTATTCGTGCAGTTCATAATCGTATGACAACGATATAATTTAAATACATCGTTTAGGAAATCCAACCGTTCTGCGGTTTTATCATCACGACTATCAACCACCCAACGATATGCCTGCAATAAAATCGCAGGCCCTAGGAATTTATCGCCATTCCACCAATAACTCGGACATGATGTTGAGCAACATGCACATAACACACACTCATACACACCGTCCAATTTCGCACGGTCTTCGCTAGACTGTAGCCATTCCGTGTTTTCAGGATGTGCCGCATCACTATCCAACCAAGGGCGAATAGAATTATATTGCTGATAAAAATGCGTCAGGTCGGGAACTAAATCCTTCACTACAGGTAGATGCGGAAGCGGGTATATCTTAATTTTTTTCCCACAATCCGACAGATTTTTAATACATGATAGCGTATTTGTTCCATCTATATTCATCGCACAACTTCCGCATACACCTTCACGGCATGAACGACGAAATGTAAGCGTGCCATCAATAGTTTCCTTGATTTGAATCAACGCGTCCAACACCATCTGCCCTTTTACTTCCAGTTCAAACGTGTCAATACGTGGATTTTCGTCCTTATCGGGATCGTATCTGTATATTTCAAACACGCGGATATTGTCCGATTTTCCGTCTGCTTTATGATGCTTGCCCTTTACGGGTCTTGAGTTTTTGGGTAATAAAAGTTCTACCATGATTCCATTGTTTTTATTTCGTAGCGTAAATTACACTGTTAACGGCATAGCTTCAACTTTATTTTATGAAATTTGAGAAATAAAAACTTCCCAGCGATTTCTCTTTAAAAATCAATATATTGCAGAGAGGTTGGCGAATTAACTCAAGGGCTTGACTTAATTCGCCAAAATGATAAAATCTCTTTTATTATCAATACAATAAAGCGAGCGAGAAAATGAGAGCTATACCAAAAGAAAAAATTTTACAAAAAATGGAAAGTTTAAATCCTCATTGGGATGAAAAATCCATAGACAAGAATACATTAAACCTTAAAAAAAGAAAATATTTTGATTTATTCTTTCCTCTTGTTTCAAATTTTAAAGTAGAAAGAGCAGTTATACTAATGGGACCAAGAAGGGTTGGAAAAACCGTTTTATTACATCAGGTAATTCAGGAATTTATAAATGACGGCATTTCTCCTTTTGATATAGTTTATCTTCCGTTGGATACAACTTTGTTTTATTCTTATACTTTAGAGGATTTAATAGAGTTTTACAAAGAAATTACAAACAAAAACAGTATTGAAAAATGCATAATAATTTTTGATGAAATTCAAACATTAAGTAGTTGGGATAGGCAATTAAAAACTTTGGTTGATGAGTTTAAAAATACAAAATTTGTTGCATCAGGATCAGCAGCTGGAGCATTAAGAAGGCAAAGTCAAGAATCTGGTGCTGGACGGTTTGTTGATTTTATGCTTCCTCCCCTTACTTTCTATGAATATTTGGAGCTTTTAGAATTAACAGAAAACTTATTGATATTAGATGAAAGTAAAACTAAAGCAAAAAAAGCTAAAAATATTAAAAAGTTAAATGAGGAGTTTATCAATTATTTGAATTACGGTGGTTTTCCTGAGGTTGTTTTTAATGAGGAAATACGAAAGGATCCAACAAAATTTATTAAAGAGTCTATAATTGATAAAGTTATTCAAAAAGATTTGCCTTCTCTTTATGGAATCGCAAATGTTCGTGAATTAGATAGTTTTTTTCATTATTTAATTCTTCAAACAGGAAGTGAAATAAGTTACCAAAAATTAAGTACTTATTGTGGGGTATCCAAAAATACCTTAATAAAATATATAGAATATTTGGAAGCTGCTTTTCTTATAAAAGTCGTAAAAAGAGTGGATGAGAAGGGAGCCAAAATGAAAAGGCGTGATTTTTTAAAAGTATACCTTACAAACCCATCAATGTATTCAGCTGTTTGGGGAATTGTATCAGAAGAGGATACTCAAACTTTGGGACATCTTGTTGAAACAGCAATATTCAGTCAATGGATACATGAGCCTAGATGGTTAGATAAACTCTATTATGCAAGATTTAAAAATGGAGAAGTAGATATGGTTCATATAGGAGATGACCTAAAAATCACTTGGTGCTTAGAGGTTAAGTGGAGCGATTCTCAAATTAACAACTATAAAAGCTCACTAAAGAATATTATAAAATTTAGTAAAAATACAAATTTGAAAAAAGCTCATATAAGCACTAAGACTATAAGAGAAAATATAGAAATTGATAAAGAACTAACTCTTGTATTTATGGAAGCAAGTATAATATGTTTTAATATAGGTTTTAATCTTATAAATCAAAAAACCGAAACCTAATACACACGCTCCTTAAGCTCCACAAAGCTACTTAAAAAATATCTTCTTTGCGAAGTGTGAAAACATCGGGGTGGAGAACGCAATATGCATAAGGCGATCGTTTGCAAAGTTATCAAAAATCCACCGTTGAAATTGTTTTTTGTAAAATTTCGGATAGTGTTTTTGTGCATATATCGCAGGATGCTCCCCGTTATTTTGCAGATAATCCGCAATCCAAACGCCTAGTTTTTGGGAATATTCAAAACACCGATGAATACCGCCCGCCGTTAGTGGCGATACCATTCCCGCTGCATCACCTAGTAAAATAACCCGCTCATTAGCGATATTTTTCAACGTACCGTTTATCGGAATAACGCCCGCGATTTTTTCCGTAATTTCATAGTCGGCATCGGGAAATAGTGGCTTTATATATTCCTCCATGAAATATTTTATATCGGGCAAAGCGGGATTTTTCACCGCCAATCCCACCTGTGCATATCCATCATTTGGCGTTGCCCAAGCCAAATATCCCTTTGCTAATTTATCGCCTAAAAACACATGCATAGTATCGTTTAGCGATTTTTCTAAACCTTTTATATGCCATTCCTGACCGCGTAAAAATGCGTAGTTTTTGTCCAATCCGAATGTCTTTGCGACTTTAGAACACGCCCCATCCGCACCAATTAAAAACTTGGATTTATATTCGTTATTTACAATAATTGCTTTTGTGGATTTGCATATATCACCTTGTTTAAAAGGAGTATCGTATTTAATCGTAACGCCTTTTTGGATAGCCTCATCGGCAAGGAAATTTATAACTTGATTGGTTTTCGTTCCGTAGAAAGTATATTTATCGTCATGCAATGGTAGCGTTTTGAGGTTGGAATTTAGCTTATGATATAGGCAAACTTTATTGATGGGATATAGAAAATCCTGTGGTATTTTACATACGGCGAGGGCTTCCATCGGCAATATTCCAGTTGTATGCATTGTGGCAAGTGAGTTTATTTTCCGCTCCAAAATCATGACGGAAACTCCCGCCTCGGCTAGCTTTTTCGCACAGGTTAAACCTGAAAAACTCGCTCCTATTATTATGACATCAAATTCTTGCATGGGATATTTCCTAATACACCCGTTCCTTTAATTCCACCAATTCCACATCATCAGTTAGAGTTTTCATATGCACAGGGCGGTAATCCATTTTGAATTTTCCATCATCACCAACATAACACAGCGTATGTTTCAACCATTTTTCATCATCACGATTTGGATAATCTTCCCGAGCATGAGCCCCCCTACTTTCCTGACGATTTTGTGCCGAAGTCATGATAGACACCGCCTGCGGTAGCATGTTCAGTATCTCCAACGCTTCCATTAAATCACTATTCCAAATCATAGAACGATCGGTAATTCCCATATCTGCCTGCGTTTTATACACAGCGGAAATCTTCTCCACACCTTCCGATAAAATCTCATCCGTTCTAAATACCGACGCGTATTCCTGCATAGTATTCTGCATGTTATTCCGTATTTCAGACGCTGGGAGTTTTCCACTGGAATAACGAACTTTATCCAATCTTTCCACGGCGAATTGCCCCGCATTTTCACCCAAATCTTTATGCGGGGTATTTGGCGTAATAACCTCGGCAGCTCGTATAGATGTCGCCCGTCCAAACACCACCAAATCAAGCAATGAGTTTGATCCCAAACGGTTTGCCCCATGCACAGAAACACATGCCGCTTCACCGATAGACATCAATCCTTCCACGACATTTTCCTCACCGTCTTTAATCACCTCACCGAAGTAATTTGTTGGTATTCCACCCATGTTATAATGCACGGTCGGCACAACAGGTATTGGGTCTTTTGTAGTATCCACACCACCGAAAATCCGTGCCAAATCGGAAATTCCGGGGAGGCGATGACGGATAACTTCTGGGTCTAGGTGTTGAATACATAAATACGCATGGTCTTTCTTTTCTCCACAACCACGACCTGCCCGAACTTCCATAGTAATCGCACGACTTACTACATCCCGAGAGGCTAAGTCTTTGATTTTCGGAGCGTATTTCTCCATGAATTTCTCACCTTTGGAGTTAATAAGGTATCCGCCTTCACCCCGCACGGCTTCGGAAATCAGGCAACCCGCCCCGTAAATTCCCGTCGGGTGAAACTGCACAAATTCCATATCTTGTAATGGTAATCCCGCACGAGCCACCATTCCCGCACCATCTCCAGTACAAGTATGTGCTGATGTGCAAGATGCGTAAGTCCGCCCTGCCCCACCTGTTGCAAGCACTACCATGTGCGAGCGAAAACGGTGAATTTTTCCGTCTTCCAAACTCCATGCCATAATTCCACGACATACGCCGTCATCATCCATGATTAAATCCAATGCGAAGTATTCAATGAAAAACTCCACATTGTGTTTGAGTGATTGTTGGTAAAGCGTGTGTAGTATTGCATGTCCTGTTCTATCGGCGGCGGCACATGTTCTTTTCGCAGCTTCTCCTTCGCCGTATCTTGTTGTCATTCCACCGAATGCCCGCTGGTATATTTTTCCGTTGTCTAGTCGTGAAAATGGCACACCGTATTTTTCCAATTCTAATACGGCATCCATTGCGTTTTTGCACATATATTCAATTGCGTCTTGATCGCCGAGCCAATCCGACCCTTTTACAGTGTCATACATATGCCAACGCCAATCATCTTCTGTGACATTTTCCAGTGCGGCGTTTATACCACCTTGAGCGGCGACGGTATGGCTTCGTGTAGGAAATACTTTGGTAATACAGGCGGTTTTGAGTCCTTTTTCCGCCATTCCAAGAGCTGACCGCAAGCCTGCTCCTCCTGCTCCAACTATGATAACATCGTATTCGTGGTCTATAATTTCGTATGAATTCATTTTGTTTTTATATTTATTTTTGGTGAGTAATATTACTTAATCGGCAACTTAAATCTACCTTTTTATTTATAATTTGATGATTGGGAGTTTGTATGCATTTTCCGACTTAATGCTGTATAGTTTTTACGGACTGGCAACTCGCTCCACTTCCGCTATTGTATTGCTATACACTCCCAACCATAAAAAAATCACCAGAGCAATGAAGTGCTGGTGACTGGGAGTTTAGCGACATGCAATACAACATGTTCATGGCTTTTACGGTTGGACACTAGTGTCTTCCCGCTATTGTATAACCATAACCACCCAGCCTAAAGCTAGGAGTCTGAACTTTCGCATTCAGAATACGTGTATTGAAAGAAGGCATCGCTAAACGCCAGAAACAACTTTTTAATTGCCCTACCTTTATAATAGAACACAAAAAATTATTTGCAACTAAAAAATTGAAATAATTCTTTAACATTTGAGATGTATAATAAGGTTTATACTTAGTTTTATTTACTTAATGGATTTTTTTCCAGTTTCAAACCCGTTTTGGGATAAATATCTTTAAAAAGGATGTATGTTATGATGTTGATAAAAAAAGTAACACAACAAATAGTGCGGATGTCAGCTGTTGTAGTTTTTTCTATATTGGCTATGGTTGCATCGCAAATAATTTGGAAAATATTTCCAATAACCCAAGAGCCAAATTGGCTGAACGTGACGGTTTATATTTTTATTTGCCTATTTGTTGTTAATCTGATTTTCGGAAAAAAACTCTTCTATGATTTCGTGGAATTTTTAAACGAAATCTCAGAGTAGTTTTCCGCTTCTAAAGCAGACCTCTTGGTGACTAGGTAGTATATACTAGTTCTCCCAAGAGGTTTGTTGTTTTTAAATCAATCTTCAAGCTCATCAATCAGCCCACTAATAACACTCAATCCCTTATTCCAAAAATGCGGATGGGATGCATCAAGTCCAAAAGGAGCCAATAATTCCCGATGGTGTAGCGTGCCTCCAGCCTCCAACATCTTCACATACTTCCCAACAAAATCCCCCTTATCAGCCGTATTTTCATACACAGAATAAAGAGAATTAACCAAACAATCGCCAAACGCATATGCATAAACATAAAACGGCGAGTGAATAAAGTGCGGAATATAACTCCAGTAATACTTATATTCTTCAGCGAACTTAATCCCATCACCAAGACTTTCCTTCTGCGTCACCATCCATATATCGCAAATATCCTTCACAGACAGCTCCGAATATTGCCGCCGTGTATGTAAAATCCCCTCAAATTCACAAAATGCAATCTGACGCACAACCGTATTTAACATATCCTCAACCTTACCCGCAATCAGAACTTTTTTCGTTATATCATCTGCATTTTCAAGTAACTTACGAAATACAAGCTGTTCGCTAAATACAGACGCGGTTTCCGCCAAAGTAAGCGGTGTTTCACTCATTAACATACCCTGTTTTGCTGCGAGTAATTGATGAACCCCATGTCCAACCTCATGTGCCAAAGTCATAACATCACGAGCTTTTCCCTGAAAATTCATGAGGATATACGGATGAACTGACGGCACGGTTGGATGTGCAAATGCCCCCGAATCCTTACCTTTTCTAACACCTGCATCTATCCAATTATTATTGAAAAATTCCGCTGCCAACGCTTCTAATTTTGGGGAAAATTCATGGTAGGTAGACAGCACGATTTCCTTCGCCTCCTCCCATGAATAGTGGGAAGAGTCGTCCTCAGGAAGCGGGGCATTTCTATCCCAATAATTCAGCTGTTTTTTACCAAGCCATTTTGCCTTCATTTTGTAGTATCGGTGCGATAATTGCGGATATTTTGCCTTGACCGATAGAATTAGGTTTTCCACAATGTTGTCTTCCACTAAGTTACTGACATTTCGGGAGGAAATCGGTGTTCTAAATCCCCGCCAGTTATTTTCCATACCTTGATCTTTCGCGAGTGTATTGGTTATAAATGCGAATAATTTTATGTTATTTTCCAGAACTTTTCCGATGGATTTCGCCGCTTTTTTACGCACGGTTTCATCCTTTGATGAGACTTTATCAAAAATCTCCGCACTGGAAAGTTTTTGTTTTTCAAAAGGAAATACGAGTCCCGCCATGGTTTCGTCAAACAGGCGAATCCACGCAGATGAACCCGTCACCGTTTTTTCATGCAGAACTTCCTCTAATTCCTCGGGTAGTTGATATGGTTTTAAAATACGAACATCACGCAAAAACGGGGCGTATTGCTTGATTTTTTCCTCCGATTGCTTATGAGCGTCCAATTCCTCATCGTCTAAATCGTTTAATTCCAGCGTGAAAAACAGGATTTTTAATGACTCGCTATTTAATGTTTCCATCATGTTTTGATAAAACGCTGTGACATCTTCGTTATCCATATTAGTTGTATATAAAAGTTGTGCATAGCTGTATAATTTATGGATAAGCTCTTGAATTTGCTCGTATTCCACGATTGCATTACTTAATTTCGCAGAGGCAAGATTAACCAAACTGCCTTCATAATTCGCTCTGAAATCGTTGCATAACGCCTCCACGCTTGCCAAATCTGTGTTTATATCGTCTGAGTTTATATCGGCATAAAAATCCGATAAATCCCAAGATGGGAGTGTTTGTTCTGTCATGTTTCGTCCTTAATTTTATTTATGATATTCTTTCGGTAGGCAGATTTTTCTATTAGCTTCTTGGTCTAGGAAATCCAGTAATTCCACCACTGGTTCACTGTCTTTATATTCTTCTTTCAGGGATATAATTTTTTCCGCAAAAGGTTTATCCGTTTTGGTAAATAGTTCCTTATACGCATTTCTAAGTGCGTGTAAATCCGTCCTTTCAAACCCACGGCGTTTTAATCCGATAAGATTCAACCCAGCAAGAGATGCCCGCTCACCCATAACGGAACCGTAAGGAATTACATCGTTTTCAACAGCACTCATACCGCCAATCATCGCATGTTTTCCAACTCTTACAAATTGATGAACCGCAGATGCACCACCGATAATAGCGTGATCCGCAACTTCTACATGACCCGCAAGTCCTGCACCATGAGCTAAAATAATATTATTTCCAACTTTACAATCATGTGCAACGTGTGAGCCAATCATAAACAGGCAATTATCCCCGATTTGCGTTAGCATTCCGCCGCTTTTTGTTCCGGGATTCATGGTTGCGTGTTCACGGATTACATTATTTTTTCCTATGATTAACTTGGAATCTTCCCCTGCGAATTTTAAATCCTGCGGGCGATGTCCTATAGATGCAAACGGGAAAATCACCGTTCCTTCTCCGATCGTGGTATTTCCTGCGACAACTACATGCGATTTTAGCTCTACGCCGTCGGAAAGCGTGACGCCACCTTCCACAACGGAATATGCTCCGATTTTTACATTTGCTCCGATGGTTGCGTTTTCGTCTACTATAGCTGTTTTGTGTATATTACTCATAATGCTGAGAAATTTATTACATTCTTTCCGCAATGTCAGTAGTTTTTTTGATGTAGTAAAATTTGCGGAATAAGTCTACAGTAATGGCATGTTTAAAATTATCGGAACTATTAGCGGATTGACTTTAATCTCACGAGTATTGGGATTTATCCGTGATGTATTTATCGCGAATTTTCTAGGTGCGGGATTTCTTACCGATTGTTTCGTCGCGGCATTTCGCCTGCCGAATTTATTTCGTCGGATTTTCGCAGAAGGTGCATTAAGTGCCGCGTTTATACCGATTTATACTGGAAAACTCAGTGAGGATAAAGAAAAATCCACCGTATTTGCCCAAGAAGTATTCTCCGTTTTAATCGTTGCCCTCATCGTCCTAACGGTTGTTGCTGAAATATTCATGCCATATATTGTGAAGGCGATCGCTGTCGGGTTTGATGCGGAAAAAGTCAGAATTACCACGCAAATCGCACGGATTACATTTCCGTATTTAATATTTATCTCACTTGTTGCGTTATTCGGCGGAATACTAAATAGCTTACATAAATTTGCTGCCTTTGCCGCCGCACCGATTATATTAAACCTGTGCCTGATAGCATCGTTTTTTGTATTCGGTGAGATAACGCCAACATATGCCCACTCCCTCGCATTGGGGGCGTTTGTAGCAGGAATTTTGCAATTCGCATGGGTATATTTTTATGCGAGGCGGTCTGGGATTTGCATAACTCCCAAAATGCCGAAAATCACGAACGACATCCGCAAGCTATTTTCCAGAATGTTTCCCGTAATAATTGGTGGCTCTGTGGCACAGTTAAACCTCGTTATTGATACTATCCTTGCGTCTACATTTGCTGGCGGTGTGTCATATCTTCATTTTGCAGAGCGATTATTTCAGCTACCAATAGGCGTAATTGGGGTGGCAATCGGAACGGCAATTCTCCCGATGTTATCACGACATGTTGGCAACGGAGATAAGGAAAAATATACGGCAACGCAGAATAAAGCGTTGGAATTAGGGCTGTTTTTTGCCCTGCCTGCGATGGTCGGGCTGATGCTACTCGCCGAGCCTATTATCACGGTGTTATTTGAGCATGGGAAATTTACGGCTGTGGAGACTATGAAAGCATTTCCTGCCTTGATTGCTTACTCTACGGGGCTTCCTGCTATAATATTAGTGAAGATATTTTTGCCATCGTTTTTCGCCAATCATGATACGAAAACTCCTGTGAAAATAGGTGTATTTTGTTTGGTATTGAATGTGGTGTTGAACCTTATATTGATGCAATTTTATGCCCATGTTGGACTTGCCATTGCGACGGCTATAACATCGTGGATAAATGCTATTTTAATGGGGATGGCATTGAAAAAACGGGGGCTTCTTAGTGTTCACACCACCACCTTTAGACGAATTGCAAAATTTGTTTTCGCGACGATAGTGATGAGCGTTGCTGTATGGCTCACCTCTATATACTTGACTGACTTTTCAAAAATAGTGTTGCTAGTGGGTAGCGTCGCCATCGGCGGGACAGTCTT
>JQIA01001832.1_pt1 | contig 11431 bp, 9 predicted proteins | sample 811431 | NCBI WGS metagenome assembly JQIA01 (sample SAMN02998118, study PRJNA258478) | marine sediment metagenome | biome: marine; feature: seafloor; material: sediment; isolation source: oil-polluted sediment collected from 3 locations (0.5 km, 0.7 km and 0.9 km)... | place: USA: Gulf of Mexico ... | reverse complement strand
GGATTATGCGGATTGATCACAGCTGTTTCCGGCTCCATATCAAAAAATTCATCCGGATTATTCATCACATACTGGTCAAGGGCATCTTCGTGACCAATAAGTATAACAGATGATTCCCGTCCCTTTCTACCAACACGGCCTGCCCGCTGCCATGTTGCCATAATCGTGCCCGGGTAACCAACAAGGATACATAAATCAAGCGCACCAATATCGATACCCATTTCAAGTGCACTGGTTGATATAACCGCAAGAAGCTCACCGTTTGCCAACTTCGTTTCAATATCCCGCCGTTCTTCCGGCAAAAAACCGGCTCTGTAGGCGCTGATTTTATCCCCGTAACCAGAACGTTCAGAAGCCCAGATTGCAATCAGCTCAGTCATCTTCCGCGACTGGGTATAGACGATGGTTCGCAATCCTCTTGCAAGCGCCGAATGGAGAAGTTTAATCGCAGATTGTGAGGCACCATCCGGTGTATTCAACATTAAAAAATGTTTTCCGGAAGAAGGTGCACCATTTGAGTTTATTGGTTTCACATTAAGGCCGGTAAGTTTTTGCGTCAGGTCCTGAGGGTTTTTAATTGTTGCTGAGCAAAATATAAAAACAGGCTTTGCGCCATAACAATTGCAAATCCGTATAAGCCGCCGAAAAACCCATGCCATGTGTGATCCCATCACGCCACGACAGGTATGAACTTCATCAACTATGACGTATTTAAGGTTCGTAATGAACTCCACCCACTTATCATGAAAGGGCAGAATTGACAGATGGAGCATTTCCGGATTTGTCAAAATGATATTCGGCGGTGCTTTTCTGATTTTACCACGCTTGTATGATGTTGTATCCCCGTCATAAGTCGCAGCCGACATTGGCACCCCGGAATCAAGCATTTCAATAAGACTGTTGATACTTTTAAGCTGATCCTGCGCAAGTGCTTTAAGGGGAAAAAGATATAGCGCCTTTGCCGAAGGATTCTGAAGAATTCCCTCGATTACCGGCAGGTTGTAAATCATCGTTTTACCGCTGGCCGTTGGCGTTGCAACAACAGTATGCTGCCCGGCCCGGATGTTGTTAATGGCTTCAGCCTGATGCGAATATAATGATTCAATACCCATTTTTGAAAGCAGTGTTTTTACAGAATCAGAAAGCGCAGGTTCCGGTTCAGAATAGTCAGGCTCCCTGCCATCGAGCTTCTTGTGCTTTACAATAAAAGGAGCCAGTTCTTTATACTGTTTTAATGCACTGATATATTCTAAAATTCCCGTTTCCGGCACCCCGCTGTCCTTAAAGAATGTCACTTTCTCACGTTGATATGTTCAACGGATTCACCACCGTTTTATCCAAATTATACTTAATAGTCCATGCATATTAAACTAAAAAATTTTATAGATTTTCTACATTATCGATTCATTATTATTAATCTGCCCGCCTGATCGTATCGCCGGTAGTTTAAGCCACCAGCAGTGAAATCATTAAAGGTCATATGTCTGCTAACAGGCCCGTTACCAACAAACAAAGCACTTACAATGAACCAATAATTCAATTATCTACCCAGCTATTCTAACTTGACATCCCTTCATTTTCATGACATTCTTAGACTTTGCAAACCAATTAGTATGTTTTTTTAATGCGCTTTGCGTAGGAGGCTAAATTGAAACCATCACTGGAACTAAACCCTTATTTGTTAAAAAATGAGACCCTTTTTGATAATGCGTTTTACAACAGGTTTACGCTAAAACCACATACGCTACAGCTGAATGATGAGATCGCCAAGACGTATAAATTCCCAACATTTTACGGAAATGTTACCCAGTCAGTGGCTATCTACCTCTGTTCTTATGACAGGGCAAAAGCAATGATGCCTCACACCAATTTAGTACCGGTAAAAATGGGGGGTGGTAAAACACTTGTGATCTTCTCATGCTATCAATATAAGAATGTCCATCAAGTTGACACCTACAACGAGATAGCCATGACAATACCTGTTATGGCCAACCCCGGTGTAAATGTCCCTGTGCTTCCCATGATCATGACACCTATGTTCAAAAAATTCGGATACTACGTTTTTTCCATGCCGGTAACATCTCTGGAAAACAGAATCCGGGGGCATAAACTCTGGGGACTGCCCAAAGTTGTTCAGGAAATTTCATTCAGGACTGAAGACGATTGCCATATCTGTACAGCAAAAGAGGAGACGGGTGAGGTCTATTTCGAATTAAAGGTGCCTGTTGCTGGTAAAAAAACAACTATTGATGAGAAGGGGTTTTTATACTCAAACCTTGATAATGAAATGATACGTGCTGAAACCTGCTTTCAGGGTGAATACAGTATTAATAAATTCATGGGCAGGTTATTTTCGTCAAAACCGGTCGAAAATGCCTATTTATCACTGGGAGATACACCGTCCGGAAACATTATTAAAAATCTTGAGCTCGACAGCCATCCGTTTCAATTCAGATATGCAGAAAATGTATCGAGTTGTTTTGACCTGCCTGATAAGAAAAATCAGACTTTTATGGAAAAGAATTTTTCATAACCGGACAAATTATGGCCTGCTCTGTTAATACTGGCGAAAATACCAGTGATAACCCTGTTCAGTTCTAACAGAGTAGCCGCTCTTAAACCTTTATTTCTCTACAACTTTATTCCGTCCTGCATTTTTTGCCTCGTACACCGCCATGTCAACCCGACCAAATATTTCTGCCGGTGTCTTATCGCTCTCAAGAATAGCGCTGACGCCCACGCTGATCGTTATTTTTACAACCTCATTACAATGAAGAAACTCGATTTTTTCAACAGTAGTACGAAGTTTTTCAGCGACATCAGCGGCACCGGCGCGATCTGTTTCCGGCAACACAACAACAAACTCTTCCCCCCCATATCGGGCCAGCAGGTCTGTATCTCTCAACAATGGTTGCGCCCGCTGGATAATAACCTGAAGACATTTATCCCCTATGGCATGCCCATATGTATCATTAATACTCTTAAAGTAATCAATATCAAAAATAAGCATGGAAAAAATCCGTTTGTATCTGGTGAACCGCTGAAATTCCTCCCGGATGCGTTTGTCGTAAGAACGCCTGTTTTGTGCACCGGTCAAAGGGTCGGTAAGGACCTCTTTTTCAAGAATTTCTGCCTTCTTTTTTGCTTCAACGGCTTCAGATTTCATCCTGTCAAAATTATGCTGCATCAGTTCAATATCATGGTCCATCTTCTGTCTGATCGCTTCATCACGTTTATTTTTCTCAGTTACAGTTATTTTCATAATATCGAGTTTTGAATTCACTGCATTCTTTAACTCTTCTATTGTTTTACTCGATTGGAGAATCTCAGTAATATTTTCCAGCTCGCCTTCAAGAATAACTGTAAATTCATTGCTTGAGGAATACATCGCTTCGGTATTTTCAAAGGCGGAAATGAGAATTTTTTCAAATGCGATTAGCCTTGATCCCAGGTCTTTGACAAAATCAGCGACAGCTTCACGCTCTGTAGCAACCCGTCCGATATAATCATGAAGAAGTGCAAGAACATCTGCTCTCAGACTCTGAAAGTCATCTATAGAGCTTGATGTCTTTATTCTCTTTCCGATCTCAAGAAGACGGCTCAGAAATTTTTCACCAAGGTCAAGCCCAAGCGTGTCAATTATCTCCTGATAAGTCTCTCTGAACTGGTCAGTATATTTATTTTCTAAATCAGCTACCGATCGCCCCTTTAGCAAACCGGCAAGTAATGATTTACCCTTTTGTCCCGCCTTTTCGTAACCCTCAACTTCAGTCTGAAAGGAAGCATTTTTTAATTCTGCAAAAACCTTATCGACAACTTCAATGGCGGCCTGTTTCTTCAGGACCCGCTTAAAATTCTTAAGTTGATCATCCAGATCCTCGTCAGCTGTTTTCTCCATAAATCCTGCAAAAAAAAGCATCATTCTGCGATAAGACGTTTCATTTTCAGACGTTTTTTCTTCAATGGCGTTTAGCTCAGTAATTAGCTTTGATTTTTGCTTAGTCAGGCGATCAAGCTCTTCTTTAAGGTCATAATTCAGAGACCCCGGTTGGTCATTATCACTGCCAGATAGAATTGCCTTTGCCTCCGGTTTTTTCGACAAAATTTCAAACAACGATTCTGTCGTAAGCTGCTGACCTTTTGCGGCCAGTTCTTTCAGCCCATCAATTGTAACGGCTGTAAAGTCTTTGAGTAATTTAGCGTTATGTTTTGAAGCCATTTGTAAACTCCACTATATCGATTAAATAATCGCTGTATTAAAGCGTACGCCTCTGCCGGAACTATGTTTTTAATTTTTTCTGGAATAGGAATAGATTTTAAATGCATGCGTACATATTCAGATCAGCATGGTAAATATATGTTTATAATACTTTTTCCCGGTGAAAGGGTCAAGGGAGGTTTTCAAAAACACTTATACAATTTTGCAAAATCGGGAACCAGGGTGATAATAGAACAGAAAGGCTACGATATTTTAAATTCATTTTCACATTTCAAGGCATTGAACAAAATATAAAACTATTCAGACTCATGACGTAGTCCTTCACCGTCAATTCGTACATCAAGCATGAATGCATATTCATTGTCGGAGAGTAGTGCCTCCCAGACAGATCTTAATTGTGAGATCTTTGACGCAGGCCCCGTTGCCCAGACACAACCGCCACCGCCTGCGCCTGTAAATCGGGCACCGCAATCATTCGAGATTGCAGCCTTATTTAATAAAATGCCTGTTTCATCCAGAACATCGGGCGTCATTTGCACCCTCAACGCTGTCTCCCGTTGCATAAGTGCGGCTGCTTTTATGTAATCCTTTTCGGCAATGGCAAGGGAAAAGAGATTACTGCAAACCACAATCTCTTTCCATAATTCCGGATATGTGCCGTTCAGAAAATAATTCACCCACCGCCCGTTAATATCTTTTGATTCATGAGGCTGACCACAATAAGCTGCGATAAAAGAGCTCTCGAATTGGTCATATTCAGCTTTTTCAATAAGAATCGTTCTTTCATACGGTAAACCTGAAACATCTCCGGTCCACCGCCATCTGTTCACTCCGCCAAAAGCTGCTGCAAGCTGATCCTGAATACCACACGGTACTCTGGCAACACTACTCTCAAGCTGATGTGCAAGGAGAACAACTTCATCTTCAGGCATTCTGCCGTCATTGACTTTGCCGGTCAGTGAGAAAAAAGCCGCAATCAAGGCAACTGCAGCGACTGAAGATCCGCCCAGTGCACTCCGGGGCGGCGATGACGACCTTACATCAATATGAACACCATCTGCACCGAAATATGTTGCAATTGCAAACATAAGCCCCATAGGATGTGCAAGTGGCAGATTACCGGAGTCATATTCTGCTGTTTCAAAGCCTCTTGAGGAAATCTTAACCCTGCCCGAAGTATAGGGGAGCAAAGATACCGTGGTTCTCATATCGACAGCAACATTAAATGTGGAAGGCGCTAATGGTCTCAAAGGGAAATAAAACGTACTGATATCAAGTGTCCCGCCAAAATCGAGTCTGCAGGGGGCAGACATTGTTACAGGATTCTTTTCAAGTTTTTGTTTAAGCGTTATCTTCATTTTTATGTCATTCCAGTTAGTATTCAGAAACTTTTGCTATCTCAGACACCTGCTTTACGCATCTTCCTCAAAAAAGAAAGGCTCCGGACCTCTTTTTCAAGATGATAGGGTAAAAATGTTTCAAGAAATCTTAATGCCTCTGCATTTGCATGATCAGTAAATTTTATTCGAAGGGTTTTGTCAATCTCGTTATTGCACATCCACAGTAGTTTTTTCAGTGTCCCCTTGGATAGCGGTACCCCCTCCACAACATACTGTTTACAGCGACTGCACAAAAGCCAACCGTCTCTTACATCAAAAATCATCCTGATATCTTTTATTGCCTCGATATCGCAATCGCATTTCCCGCATTTTGTAAGCTCCGGTAAGAAGCCGGTAATCTGGAGAAATTTCATTTGAAAAATAATACTGATCTCTTCAGGCGTCCTTTGCCCTTTATTAAGTTCAGAAAGAGCAAATTCAAGCAGGTCATACACTTGTTTTTGTGGCGTTCCCTCTTCAATCCACTGCACAATGATTTCACTCCAGTAACTTGCATACGCTGTCTTCATGATATCACTGCGAATATTTGAGAATGTCTCTTCAATATAGACCTCTTCCAGAAAAGAGACCGTCCTGCCCTCACGTATAACAACATTGAGCCGGTAAAATAACTCCAGAGAACCAGTGAACCGTTTTACACTTTTTTTGGCATTTTTTGCGATCACTGAGACTTTGCCATGATACGGCGTTATAAAAGTAAGAATATAGTCATAGTCACCATATTCTATTCGTCGTAGGATAATTGCAGTGCTGGAATATATTACAATGTGGTCAGCAGGTTTCATCATTAAAAAACCTTATACAGCAGATAGCGTATTACTTTTTATGCAACATTAAAATTTAAATGGGCAGAAGGGTTGTCGCTATTTTAAAGTAACAATAGACACTGATGATATCTATGGCCGTCGTCACAAAGGGCCCGGTTGCAACAGCGGGGTCAATATGAAATTTTTCAAAAAGCATAGGCACCAGAGAACCGACAAGGGCTGCAACCGACATGGAACTTAATACTGCCAGTGATACAGAGACAGCCAGCATACCCGATGGCACTTCAACACCGAATCTCACCTGAGCGGCAATGCCAATCAGCCCGCCGTAAATAACGCCGAGGATTGTACCGACAGCAAGTTCCTTTGAAACAACAGGCCAGAAATCTCTCACATCAAGGCGCCCGGTTGCGAGCCCCCTCACAACAATGGTTGAAGACTGTGTGCCAATATTACCACCCATCCCCATGATAACCGGGATAAATGCAGCAAGATAGGCATATTTCACGAGACTCTCTTCAAAGTGACCAATAATCATAAATGCAAAAATCCCCCCCATACAACTTGCAAAAAGCCATGGGAGACGAATCTTTGTACTTTTAACAACATTTTGTGTCTCTATAAAATCCTCACCGGCACCGGCCATCTTAAGAATATCTTCCGTTGCCTCTTTTCTAAGAATATCGATAACGTCATCAACGGTAACAATACCAACAAGCGTGTTCTGTTCATCAATAACAGGCACCGCAAGAATATCATAACGTGAAACAAGTGCAGCAACCTCTTCCTGATCCCTGTCTGTACTTACTGAAAAGATATCAGTCGTCATAAAATCCCGAAGTTCCATATCAGGCTTCACAACGACAAGCTGTCTAAGAGAAATGACGCCTACCAGGCGGCCGATTTCATCGACCACATACAGGTAAAATGCCATTTCAACATCCTGATGCTCTTTCTGTAATGACTCAATCGCCTCTCTGGCGGTCATATTTTCTCTTAATGCAATAAAATCAGGCACCATGATACCACCGGCGGTATCATCTTCGTAGCCCAGAAGTTCTTCAACCTCTTCGGACTCCTCATTCTTCATTTTATCTAGAATCAGGTCTGATTTTTCTCTGGAGAGTTTGCCGATAATGTCAGCAACATCATCTGTTGGCATAAAATCAAAAATTTCTACAATTTCATCAACATCCATATGCTCAATCAGATCAAGGAATGTATATTCTTCAAGCTCACTGAGAAGAACCGATTTTTGTTCGATATCCTCGATCATGGCAAAAAGCTTCTGCTGATTATTCAGGGATAGAGAACGAAAAACAATCGATAAATCCGCTGCATGGGTTCTGTTTACAATTTTTCTCAGATTTGGATTTGCACCGCGCCGGATAAGCCTTTTTATGCTTTCTGTCAGGATTCTGCTTCTATCTGCCATACGTTTAGTCCCATTCTGTTAAAATCTTAACCGATCATTCATCAACAAACCAACAGGCATTTATCTCTTTTTTTTATGAATCACAAGACTTTTTTAATGGTTGTGTTTTTACCCTGCCCGGTTTCCTGTTCAGGTGTGGGCATACTGGTTATCTGCGGATAATTAATTAATTTTATCTAAAAATACCGGACTGATAATACAGGCACTAAACGACACGTCAAAAAAATCATGGCAACTGTACATTTACAGTCTGTCCACATTTCCCCGGTATATCCACAGGCTTATTGTTCATAAACAAAGTAACGCCGCATGTGTTATCAATCAGGATATTAAATTCTTTTTTTGCCTTAAGTTCAAGGTGATCTTCAGGCTTCATTTTATATTCCGTCACTTTATTGTTGTCTTTACTGATCTTTAAGGTCGTCTCCTCAACACATACAATCTCAAGCTTAACGCCTTCAGCCACAACTTTTGCCTGAGGATCTGCGGCTGTTGCCTGCCCTGTCTCAACACCTGTTTTAGCCTGTGTATCGTCTTTAATTTCAGCCTTGTCACGCGTTACGGTAAAAAGGACAATAATCGCAAGAATAACAAGAAGCCCAATAATATATGGTGCTTTTGATGTTTTTCTTCTGATATTCCTCACTGAACCGGGATTCTCCACCACCTCGCTAATCGGCTGGTCGACTATCCCGTACTTTGTCTTATACATTTCAACAATCTGTACAGGGTCAAGGTCTACCTGCTCTGCATACGATTTGATAAACCCCCTTAAAAAAACAGGTTCCGGCAAATAATCCGGTGTTTTAGATTCAATTTGTTCGATAACCTGTTTTGAAATGCGAGTTTCCGTAACAATATCATCAATTGTTAAGTTTTTTCTTTCTCTGGCTTTTTTAAGCACTTCTCCAAAAAACAACGCCTCTTCACTCAAACTGACTTCACCGTTTTCCATTAACTCATCCATTATTGAATTATCTTTACATGTGCGTTTTTTCGCAGGTCTTTTAACCACTTTTCAAACGTAATCTGGACCTGTGACTGATAAATTTTATCGTTTATTGTGGCTTCCACTTCTTTAAGCGGTTTTTCCCCAAACTCTGATTTATTTTTATTATAATAATCTTCAATTTCTTTATTCGTAATAACTATTTTGGATTTGACTTCGTATTGTATGAGTCGGGTTTTCAACAACTGTTGCTTCATGTTCTTTCTGTACAGTTCAATAGACATACCATCCTGAGCTAACATGTCCCGGAGCTGTTCATCAGTGATGCTGTTAACAGACTTTGTTCGCTCAATAGCCTGGTCAATTTCCTTTTCACTGATTTCAATACCCAGCTTCCTTACTTCCTGTTCAGTAAGTTTCTGGTCAACCAGCTGCCCGATCAACTGTTCACGGAACCTAAATCGTACTTCCATCTCTTTTGAAAATGAATAATTCTGCTGTTTTATTTTTTTGTCATAGGGTGCAAATGCTTCATTCAGCACTGAATATGTTATGATTTCGTCGTTTACGACGGCAACGATCCTATCCACAATTTCTGCAAATGCCACCGCTGACGGGAAAGCCACCAGAAGTATTACCAAGAAGAGCAAAGTGCTTCGTATAGAGTCAACCGCCCGACATACAGCGTTTTCTGCAAATTTATACATCAATATTTTTTCCTGAATTATATATCCATTTTATTAAAACATACCCGTAAACTAATCTTCAGTTATCTTTTCCCATACTTTTTCATTTACTTCAATTGAATAATCTTTCTTTTTTTTCTCAATCCACTGCTGATATGTTTCCTGTTTTTTATCCAGTCTGATTTTTTTTATCAATCGGCTGTATATCTCTTCCGAATTCTCAGCGGTTTCCACATCAACAGGTTTTTTATTTTTTTTATAATATGCTTCAATAACTGCCGGTGTAATGTCAATCTTCAAGTCGAGTTCCAGATCCAGAACCTTTTCCATCAGCAACCGTCGGCCCAACATCTTTTTCCACCAATCATATGTTATGGCATTTTCAAGAAGCATTTCTTCGAAAACACCCTCCGGGTAATCACTTTTTACTTCATTGATTGCCTCATTCAAATCCAGCTCTGATGCAGCAATATTTTTTTCCCGGGCTATTTCCATAATAATAATTTCTTCCGCAAGTTGTGAAAACAACCGGAGTTGGATTTTCCTGAATGTTCCTGAATGCTTTATATCACTATGAGAATAAGCGGCCTTGGCAATTTCAAGGGCAGTAAGATAATCACCAACAGTGATGACAGAAGCCCCGGTTGTCAATAATAATTCTTCTTCAAAAGAGGGGCTGTTATTTTTACAGCCTGATAGTGTTATCAGGATAAGAGAAAGAATAACAGGGCCTGCCATATGCACTATTCTATCAGTCAACGCCACCACAAAATCACCTTATCCTGTTTATCGATAAAAATATCTATTTCTTTTAAAAAATCAATTTAGCCGTTAACATTTTGAGCAACTTCTTTCAAGAATTTTCTGGCCCGCACGACGATCACCTTTTCATTTCCCTCCGGTAGAGTAACCTTAAGGGAATGATCAGGAGCAAGCTCAAAACGCTCCGGATATGGCGTTATAATATCAATTATGCCATGCGGTTTTTTCTGGTGTGCTTCTGAAAACTGAAGAACAAGTTTACTGCCAACGATATCGAGTCTCTTTACCCCTGCTTTGACAGCCATAATCCGAAGCATGGTTTTTAACAGAACATTATAGGCTTCCTCAGGCAGTGGACCATACCGTTCAACCAGTTCCTCCTGAATCATGCCGACCTCTTTCACTTCCCGAAGGCCTGAAAGCCGCCTGTACATTATAAGCCGCTGATCAATTGCTGATATATAGGTTTCCGGAATGAAAGACGAAAGGCTGACATTAATCTCCGGTTCAAGCTCGTCAATCACCGGTTCTCCTTTTAAATCCGAAACAGCATTTTCCATCAGCGAGAGAAACATTTCATACCCGATGGCTGAAATATGGCCGGACTGTGAAGCACCTAATGCTGCACCGCCCCCTCTGATCTGCAGATCACTCATGGCAATCTGGAACCCTGCACCTAAATCACTATGCTCCATCAGAACTCTGAGACGTTTTTTGGCATCCTTGGACAGCATACTCTCCTCAGGTATAAAGAGGTAGGCATATGCCTGGTTCTCACTTCGCCCGATCCGTCCTCTTAGCTGATACATCTGAGACAGGCCAAACCTGTCTGCCTTGTTGATAAACATGGTGTTTGCCCTTGAAATATCAAGGCCTGACTCAATAATAGTCGTTGCAACAAGCATATCGATATCATGGTTAACAAACTGCATCATTACTTTCTCAAGTTCTGTTTCATTCATCTGCCCATGGGCAATCCCCGTGCGTACTTCGGGTACCAGCTTTTTGATATGTTCTTCTATCTGCCCGATACTTTTCACATTATTATGAACAAAGAAAATCTGCCCTTTTCGTTCAAGCTCCTTTCGAACGCCTTCAACAATTATCGAATCCTCGAATTCAGAGATATAGGTCAGTATTGCCTGCCGTTCTTCAGGCGGTGTTGAAATCACGCTGATATCACGGATACCGGTCATCGACATATGAAGTGTTC
>JQIA01001831.1_pt1 | contig 11433 bp, 10 predicted proteins | sample 811431 | NCBI WGS metagenome assembly JQIA01 (sample SAMN02998118, study PRJNA258478) | marine sediment metagenome | biome: marine; feature: seafloor; material: sediment; isolation source: oil-polluted sediment collected from 3 locations (0.5 km, 0.7 km and 0.9 km)... | place: USA: Gulf of Mexico ... | reverse complement strand
ACTTCACCACCACCCACCACCAAGCAGGTAGATGTTTTTACATCGAGAAAGATGGGTAGAAATTGCATCGAACTACCTACTTAAAATGTAATGTGCGTAACATCGCCCATATAAGGACGTAAGACTTCTGGAACCACAACGGTGCCGTCGGCTTGCTGGTAGTTTTCGATCACCGCAACTAATGCGCGACCAACCGCCAAACCTGAACCATTTACCGTATGAACCAGCTCGGGTTTGTTGGTTTCAGGATTACGTCGACGGGCTTGCAGCCGACGCGCCTGAAAATCCAGGAAATTACTACAGGAAGAAATCTCCCGGTATGCATTTTGCCCAGGCAACCAAACTTCAAGATCATAGGTTTTTGTCGAAGCAAAGCTGAGATCACCGCCGCACAAGATGACTTTTCGATAGGGTAATTCCAGCGCCTGCAAAATCGCTTCCGCGTGGCCGGTTAGCTCTTCGAGAGTTTGCTCCGACGCGGATGCTTCAACAATCTGTACCAGCTCAACTTTCTCGAACTGATGTTGACGAATCATACCTTTGGTATCTCTACCGTAGCTGCCAGCTTCACTTCTGAAACAGGGTGTATGACTAACAAACTTGAGCGGTAAAACATCCGCATCTATGATCTCGTCACGTACCATGTTGGTAATGGGCACTTCCGCGGTGGGTATCAAATAATAATCTTGATCACCCTCTAGCTTAAACAGATCTTCGCCAAATTTAGGCAAGTTACTGGTTCCAAACAATGATTCTGCATTAACAATGTAAGGTACGTACAGTTCCTGATAGCCATGCTGGTTGATGTGGGTATTCAACATAAATTGGGTCAGGGCTCGGTGTAATCCAGCCACGGAACCGCGCATTACTGAAAAACGGCTTCCGGTGATTTTTGCCGCGGTCTGAAAATCGAGCTGATTGCCCTGCTCCGCAAGATCAACGTGGTCTTTTACTTCGAAGTCAAAACTACCGGGCTGCCCCCAACGTAATACTTCAACGTTTGACTCTTCGTCGTTACCTTCTGGTACCGATGCGTCCGGTAGATTAGGTATTCGCGCCTGAATATCAAACAATTCATCCTGTACTTCAATCAGCGCAGCTTTACTGGCATCAAGCTTGTTACCTAGCTCCCCTACTTGCTGTTTTAACGGCTCTATATCTTCGCCCGCAGCTTTTGCTTTACCGATACTTTTCGATTTAGTGTTGCGCTCATTTTGCAGTGCTTCTGTATCAATTTGCAGCTGTTTTCGCTGTGCTTCAAGTTGCTGAATGCGCTCCTTATCTAATACATGTCTTTTTTTGAGCAGCTGAGCAGCAAGTTCGTCCAACTCACCACGAAATAGTTTGGGATCTAACATAAGCTAATTTTCTACACTACGAATTAAAATGGATTACGCGGCTGTCGGACATTCATGACAACCGTTTAGGGGAATGCGTTAAAACAGGTTTTTGCCTAGCTGCATACCAAGCCAAACATTGGCCACGCCAATAATTACGCTCAGCAACAAATATATTGCAGCGCCCGTTAGAGCACCGCTTTTAATCATATCTAACAGCTCAAGAGAAAAGGTTGAAAAAGTGGTAAATGCGCCTAAGAATCCAACCATCACTAACCCGCGAATTTCGGCGGACATTTTGAATTTTTCAACAATCAGGATATACATCAAACCAATCAGAAACGAACCAACCAGATTGACCACCAAAGTACCGTAGGGAAAACGGGTGCCAAACTGAATCGCGACCATATTGGCCGCGAGGAATCGAGCCACGGAACCCACTGCCCCACCAAGGGCGATTGCAATGAGTTGAAGCAACTAAAAATCCTCTCGTTTGTTGTTTATGGGGTGATTATCGGATTATTTATAAGCACTTGCTAAGCAGTGATTTAACGCCACTAGGAGCGGCCGTACCGCCGAAACGCGCTATTATCATCAAGCGATAAAAAATAATCCAATCTTTGTTTGATTTGCTTTTCGAGACCGCGATTTACCGGCGCGTAGTAGCGATTTTGGCTGATCGGTTCCGGCAGGTAATTCTCACCAGCAATGTATCCTTCCGGGTGGTCATGGGCGTATCGATAGCCTTGACCGTAACCCTCATCCTTCATCAATCCGGTGGGTGCATTACGCAGATGCATTGGCACATCGTAATTGGGCATCTTTCGAATATCTGCGCGTACCGTATTAAATGCCTGATAAACCGCTGCGCTTTTGGCGGCGCAGGCCAAATAAACAACAGCTTGCGCGAGGCTCAGCTCACCTTCCGGTGAACCCAACCGTTGAATCACGTCCCAGCTATCGAGGCTAATGCGTAATGCCCGTGGGTCGGCATTACCAATATCTTCGCTCGCCATGCGGACGACTCGTCGAGCAATATAAAGTGGATCGCAACCACCTTCTAACATACGGGCAAGCCAATAAAGTGCTGCATCCGGGGATGAGCCGCGAACCGCCTTATGCAGGGCCGAGATCTGCTCGTAAAACTGATCACTTTTTTTATCGAAACGAGCCACTTGGCCTTGCAAGACTTCTTCCAATATTTGCCGATCAAGCACCTTAATGCCATTAGTGTCTGAGGTTATATCCACTGCTATCTCAAGTAATGTCAGCGCACGACGCGCATCACCGTCTCCAGCGTTTGCGATTAACTCAATCAATTCATCGTTGATCTCGATTGTTTGATCACCCAACCCCAGCTCTTTATCCGTTAACGCGCGTTTGATCACACGGGTTAATTCTTCGGGTTGCAACGGTTTTAGGCGATATACTCGCGTCCGGGATAGCAGCGCGTTGTTCACTTCAAAGGAGGGGTTTTCGGTGGTTGCACCAATAAAAATAATGGTGCCATCTTCAACGAAGGGCAGAAAAGCATCCTGCTGAGCTTTGTTGAATCGGTGTACTTCATCCACAAAAAGTAAGGTGCGTGGCCCGCCAGCTTGCTGTTCGAGTTTTGCTTTTTCTACGCAGGCCCGGATATCTTTAACGCCGGACATAACCGCCGAAAGCGTTGCGAAATTGGCCTCGCAGGTGTGTGCAATCAAACGCGCTAAAGTGGTTTTTCCGGTGCCCGGTGGCCCCCAAAAAATCATCGAATGTAAGGTACCGGAAACAATCGCTTCTCGAAGCGGTTTGCCCTTGGCTAGCAGGTGAGTTTGTCCGGATAATTGATCGATATTTTGCGGACGCATACGATCCGCAAGGGGTTTGTAGCCCAGATTAGCGCCGCGGTTACTATCGAGAGTATTGATCAATGACATCAGTACCCTCTGGTACAACAAACTCAAATTGGTTGGCGTCTATTGCTATATTGACCGCAACATCCGAAAAACGAAATTCGGTGAATTGCCCCAAACCATCACGAATCCGCATCGAAACCATTAGCTTGTTGACGAAAATCAGCTCCAGCTCGGCAAAAAGATTATCCTCACCGCGTGGGGTCAGTATGTATCTTGCGCCACCCGCAACATCGGGAACCATATCCCCTTTTACCACAGCAAAAGAGTCATCCAGTTGAGCAACTTCACCACTTAATAATAAACCCGGTGTAGAAGCTAATTTGTTATCAAATTTACGGACAGTCAGCTGCTCAAGATCAGGGTCGTAAAACCATAATTTATCCCCGTTTGAAACCACGGTTTGTGGATAAGGTTCGGCTGCTTGCCAACGAAATTTTCCCGGCCGCTCAACCCAAATTCGGCCTTGGCTTTGCTGTATGTTTCTGCCGCGATGGTTGTATACGTTTTGTTCAAAATAAGCGCTGAAGGTATGGTTTGCACCGAGTAACGCGCTAAGTTCCGCAGCTGCGGTGTTTAACGATGCGGGAACTGATGACGGTATTGTTAATGGCGCGGTTTGGCTCGGCGTGCTGAGCGGAAGCGGAAGCGAATTTCCCTGTGCTGGATTCGCGGTTGCAATGGCCGACGCAACCGCAAATGCCAAACCCATCCAAATCGATAAATGGCTACGCGATTGTCTGATTCGAAAACGAGCAAATAACAGAGATATCAATAACTTCAAAACATAATCCAGATAGTGTTATTCGGGAGGTGGCGGTGCAAGCACCTGCCTGGTTTGGCCATTTTCAGCGGTGCTGATCACGCCCGCAGCTTCCATTGCTTCAACCAAGTTAGCGGCACGATTATAACCAACCCCGAGGCTGCGTTGAACGTAAGAAATAGAAGCGCGGCGCGAACGAGTGACCACTGCAACTGCTTCATCAAAGAGTGCATCGGATTCAGCACCACCGCCACCTTCCGCGGAGTCAAAACCCATTGCAGCGGCCTCATCAAATCCATCAGTAATTTCATCGATATACTCAGGGGCGCCCTGTTGTCGCCAGCTTTCGACCACACGATGCACTTCGTCATCTTCAACCAACGCACCATGTACACGAATAGGAATACCCGCACCCGGTGGCAAATAGAGCATGTCACCGTGACCTAACAATTGTTCTGCTCCACCCTGCCCCAATATCGTTCGGGAATCGACTTTAGATGAAACCTGATAACCAATACGGCTCGGTACGTTGGCTTTAATTACCCCGGTAATCACATCAACTGATGGGCGTTGGGTAGCAATAATCAGGTGAATACCCGCCGCCCGCGCTTTTTGTGCAATGCGCATAATCAGGGTTTCTACCCCTTTTTTACCGACAATCAGCATCATATCGGCAAATTCATCGATCACCAGTACAATCTTAGGTAATGGCTTTAGAGCAATTGGTTCGACCTTTTGTTCCGGATCAGTGGGTACTACAGGGTCAGCAAAGGGATCAGGAATTGGCTCGCCTTTGTCTGCAGCTTGAGTTACTTTTTTGTTGAAACCAGCGAGATCTCGAACACCTAATGTCATCATCAACTTATAACGGCGCTCCATTTCCGCAACCGCCCAGCGCAAACCATTGGCGGCTTTTTCCATATCGGTAATGACCGGCGCCAATAGATGTGGGATGCCTTCGTAAACCGAAAGCTCGAGCATTTTTGGGTCGACCATAATCATGCGTACTTCATCCGGGGTGGATTTATACAGCATGCTTAAAATCATGCCGTTTATACCAACGGATTTACCCGAGCCGGTGGTACCCGCCACCAACAAATGAGGCATTTTGGCGAGATCAGCAATCACCGGGTGACCAGCGATATCGTGCCCCAGGGCTAAGCTCACTGGAGATTTTGATTGATCAAATTCCTGCGAGGCTAATACTTCGCCAAGGCGAACAATCTTACGGTTTTCATTGGGAATTTCGATTCCAACAAAAGATTTGCCTGGAATCACTTCAACTACACGCACACTGGTAACGGCTAATGAGCGGGCCAAATCCTTAGCCAAACCGCTAATTTTACTGACCTTAACCCCAGGGGCCGGGTGAAGCTCAAAACGCGTAACCACGGGGCCAGGCTGTACCGATACAACCTCAGCATCTACGCCAAAATCCGCTAGTTTGAGCGCTAACATGGTAGACATTTTATCCAGGCTTTCTTTTGAAAATCCTTCCAGCTGAGTCTCATCACGACTAGACAGCAGATCAATTCGTGGCAAGTTATCGCTGCGCTCCGCAGCGAACAGTGTGCCCTGACGCTCCTTTTTTACCCGTTTGCTGGGCTCCGGTTTCGGCGCAGCTACCGGTTCAATACGCGGTATGATTTTGGGTTTTTTAATCGCTTTGGTTTTTTGTTTTTCCAGTGATGCTTCGCGGGATTTTCTATTTTGATTAGCTTCGTTTTTTGCAGCGAGTTCGACTTTCTTACGCTGCCAAAAGTCCCTAGCCCGATCAAAGCCATTCAGTGCCGCAATGCCAATTCGATCCATCAATTTGAACCAGGAAAGACCAGTTACCAGTGTTACACCCAGTAAAAACAGCGCAACAACAATCAATGTCGTACCTACAACGTTAAATGCTGGTAACAAAAGATCCGTGGCTAATTCACCGACGATACCGCCACTACCGGCGGAAAACTCACCGGAATGAGCAAGATAAAGCGAACACAAGGAAGATGAGGCAATCAACAGCAATAACAAACCACCAAAACGCACCGCAGCAAGCTGCCATTCTTTACTCAGTTTTTCTCGTTCAGGAAACATTGCAACGACCAGATAGGCCAGCAATAGCGGGGAAACGTATGCGACCCAACCAAAAAATGAAAGTAGTAAATCTGCACTCCAGGCACCGGCTCGGCCGGCCATATTCTGGATCGGTGCGCCAGTTCCAGTATTAGACCAGCCCGGATCCGAGCTGGAAAAAGTGACCAACGAAAGCAATACAAATAGGCAGATAGTACCGAGGGAGATCAGCGCGGCTTCGATCAACCGTTGGCCCATCAAATTTTCAGTTTGATCGGTGGATGCGGCCTTTGTTTTTGATTTAACGGCTTTGTCAGCTTTAGCGCTAGTGGTTTTGCTCAATGGGTACTCGGTTTGATCTAATTTATTATTTGAATCTGAAGATAGGTATAAGTTACCGACTCTCGATTGAAGGCTGCAGTATATCGGGCGGCAGTTGAAATGCCCATCTGCACCCTACCCGGCCAAGCTTAAATCCAGATTAAGGCACGATTGAATCGATAACCAAACGTACGCCGGTTTGGCTACTACCTTTGCGTGTAAGCGTAACGGCGCCCTGCAGGTCTCCCTTGGCGGAGAGTGGTTGGCCACTTTTTGAGACTCGCGCAACAATCTCGAGTTGTGCAAAACCGGAAACCTTCATATTGGGGTTCATCGCCATAGAATCGTCTAAAACTACCTGTTTCGGTAATTCTGACAATTTAAACCGATTGGCGGCAAGTGGTGCACGTGGGCCATTAACCGCTTTGGCATACAGATAAACCCATAGGTTTGAATCAAGTCCTTCGCGCATCGCTGGTTTGATTGAGAGATTAACCAGCAGCGAGCCGTAATTCTTTACGGGGTTACTCTTGGCTGGGCTACTATTAAGGTTTTCAACACCTCTATCGCTAGAGTTAGCGCTTGCACCTTCAATTCGTTGCTGTGCTTGGGCGACGCCGCGTAATAATGTTTGGCGGTTTTCCTCATTCGCAGTATTGGCTGCGGCGAGTTTCCAGTACTTAACTGCCTCGGGGTAGTTACTTTTTGCAAACGCATCTACGCCTTTTAAGCCAAGCGCAGTCACCTCGTTAGGGTCAGCCTGCAAGGCGCCTTCGATCACCTGAAGGACCGTTGGTGTTATGCGTTGCCCTGCAAGGAAAAACCCAGCCTGAGCATATAAACCCATCGCCATTGCACGGTTTTTATTGGTGCTGGCCTTGTCGATTAGTATTGTGTATATCTGCGCAGCTTTTTGATGCTCACCCAATGACATGCGGGTTTTCGCCAATAATAACCAGCCGGTAATATCCTCGGGGCGCTCTTTCAATTTTGCTTCTAGCTGGTCGGCGAGTTTAGAAAAATCACGCTTGCCTGCGCCGCCATTTTCGGCGCTATTGTTTACGCCCGCCGCTAGTAGCTGTTGTTGCTCCGCTACTCGATCCGCTGCGCCCCATTCGGAGTACAGATAAATAGAGCTGCTTGGAATCACTACCAACAGAGCGATTACGATTAGAAATACTGTACGTGTCGAAGAGATACCTGCTGGTGCAACCACGTCAGTTTGCTCTGGAATGTCGACCAATAGGTTACGTCGGCTTTCCAGTTTTAAGCGGTCACAATCTTCCTTACTGATAACCCTATCGCTAAGTTGCTGATCGAGCTCGGCGATATTTTCGTTGTAGATCCGCAGATTTTGGTCATCACGGCTGTGTTGCTGACTTTCATTCATCAATGGCTGCTGATCGGTTAATTGATTAGCGCGTCGCCAAACAATAACCGGCACAACAATCATTAGAACTGCCAGGGCAATTAAGCCGCTAATGATCAGCCAAAAAGAACTCATGATTTTTTGCTATCCGAAGGGTTGGAGCGGAGTAATTGATCGAAACGTTTTTGCTCTTCCGCAGAAAGCTTCGGGGCTGATGCGATTGACGCCGGATCTGCATCGGCGCTTCGTTGTTCTGCACGTCTACCCGAAACAATACGAGCCATCACAACTAGGCCGAGTAACAAGACAATCAGCGGGCCAAACCAAAGTATCCAAGTGCTCTTTTTGAGCTGGGGTTTGTAGAGTACAAAATCACCGTATCGCTCGACCATATATTGCTCAATCTGTTGGTCGGTTTTACCTTCTTTTAATAGCCGAATTAGCTGTGTACGCAGATCTTTAGCGATAGGTGCATTAGAGCCGCTAAGGTTGGTATTCTGGCATTTAGGGCAGCGTAATTCGTCGGATAGCCGCAAAAATCGAGCTTCGGTTTTCGCGTCTTTAAAATTGTGAATTTCAATTTCAGCAATTGAATTAAAACTGACCAGCAAAATCAGCACCCCAACTAGCGAATAAAATACGCGCTTCATTGGTCAGCCTGCTTAGTCGAAATGATGTTTGAAACGGTTGATGAAGAACCCGCAGCTAAACGCAGTTTTTCAACCATCGGTTGTAAGGTATCGCGCCATACGCGCATATCAACCACACCCACATGTTTGTATTGGATCATGCCATTCTGGTCGATCAAATAGGTTTCCGGCGCACCGTAAACACCCAGATCGATGCCGAGGCTACCCTCTTCATCGTAGATCGAAAACTGATACGGATTACCCAATTGCGCTAACCATTCGAGCGCAGCTGCGCGTTCATCTTTGTAGTTGATGCCATAGATTGGCATATCGAACTCTTCAGCAATTTGATTTAAAAAACGATGTTCAACGCGGCATGAAGGACACCAGGTGCCCCAAACGTTCACCAGCGCGACCTGTCCTTTCATTTTGTTTTGATCAAATTGCTGCTCTGGGTCGGTTAAAGAAGATAGGGAAAAACCTGGGAACGCTTTGCCCAAAAGAGCAGACGGTAATTTGGACGGTTCCATTTGTAAGCCTTGATACAAAAAGCCGCAAACCACTACAAACGCAATAAGCGGTAGAAATAGTCTTAGTCGTTTAGCATTCATGCTGGCTTCCCGCTGTTTCGATAACGTCGATCCAAAATCGCAACAAAACCACCAAAGGCCATCAGCAACCCACCCAGCCATAACCAGCGTACAAAGGGTTTCACCTGAATACGTACCGACCAGGCACCATTGGTTAAGGGTTCACCCAATGCTAAATACAGATCTCTGAAAAACCCAGCGTCAATTGCAGCTTCAGTCATCTGGCTTTTACGCACTGGATAACTGCGTTTTTCAGGCTTCATCAACCATCGGTCGCCCGATTCATCGGTCACTTCGATCAACGCAGTCAGCGCTGTATAGTTAGCCCCCGGCACCTCGATTAATCCTTCAAATTTGAATTGATAACCCGCCATTTCAACCGTATCCCCCGGAGCCATACGCAGATCTTTATCCACGCTATACACCGATACAACAGCCACGCCAATCACACAAACCGCAATACCCGCATGGGCGAATACCATGCCGTAATAACCCAGGGTTATTGAACCAAAGGCTTCAAAAACAGAGGCCTGATGGCGAACTTTGTAACTGTATACTCTGCTGATCAAATCCTTGAGTAAGGCAACAAATAACCAGCCCGCGAACAATACCGCCAAAATAATTTGAACATCCAATCCTGTAGCCGTTTCTGTATCGACTCGAATCCATAAGATAACTGCCAGTACAGCTGCGCAGACTAATGGCACCACGTTCTTTTTAAGTAGATCTTTGGTTGGCGAACGTTTCCAGAAGATCTGCGGCGCAACGGCCATCATCGGCATGATTAATAGAATCAGTGGCGCAAAAATCAGATTAAAGTACGGAGGCCCAACGGAGATTTTTCCGCCACTGGTGGCTTCGTAAATCAGTGGGTAAAAGGTGCCCAGCAGCACCGTCATGGTTGCAACAATCAGCATTATATTATTCAGCAGCAGCAACGTTTCCCGTGAGAACAATTCAAATACCGCGTAGCTCTTAACCGTTGGCGCGCGTACCGCATAGATCATTAATGAACTACCGATTACCAGGCCAAGGAAGATCAGGATAAATAAGCCGCGCTCCGGGTCTACCGCAAAGGCATGAACCGAAGTTAATACGCCTGAGCGTACCAAAAACGTACCTAGCAGGCTCAGCGAAAAGGCCGAAATTGCCAGTAATACCGTCCAGCTTTTAAACGCGCCGCGTTTTTCCGTCACCGCAAGCGAATGCAGCAATGCAGTGCCCACTAACCAGGGCATTAGCGATGCGTTTTCGACCGGGTCCCAAAACCACCAGCCGCCCCAACCAAGCTCGTAATAGGCCCACCAACTGCCTAACGTAATGCCGAGCGTGAGAAATACCCATGCGATATTGGTCCAAGGCCGTGACCAACGTGCCCAAGAGGCATCAAGTCTGCCGCTCAGTAGTGCCGCGATGGCAAAACTAAACGCAACGGAGAAACCGACGTACCCGGCGTAAAGCATTGGCGGGTGAATGATCAGGCCGAAATCCTGCAGCAGCGGATTGAGATCATTTCCATCGAGCGGGAAGTTCGGCAAAAAGCGTAGAAATGGATTGGAGGATTCGAGCAGAAACAGCTGAAAACCCACACTAATCAACCCCATAATCGCCAGTACCATAGCGCGAATATCTCGGGGCAATTTTCCGCTGAAACAACTTACCGCAAAGGCCCATCCCGAAAGAATCAGTGCCCAAAGCAGCAAAGAGCCTTCGTGTGCGCCCCAAACTGCGGTGATTTTATAAATCATCGGTAATGCGCGATTGGAGTTGCTGGCGATATAAATGACAGAGAAATCGTCAACCGCAAACGACCAGGTCAGCATCGCAAAACTAATCGCAATAAATAGCAGCTGAGCCGCAGTTAGCGGGCCGGCCAGCCAGGTCAAAAATGCGTTTCTACGGTAAACCCCAATAAACGGCAATACACCAAGGGCAATACTAAAACAAAAAGACAGGATCAGGGCGAAGTGGCCAATTTCAGGGATCATGGTTTGGACATGGTCCCTGTAGCGGTTTTACCCTGTTTTTCTAACATGTCTGATACTTCCGGCGGCATGTAGTTTTCATCATGTTTTGCGAGTACTTCTGAAGCCTGGAACCGGCCATTGGCATCAAGTTTTCCGGTGGCGACGATTCCCTGCCCTTCGCGGAAAAGATCCGGCAATACCCGGTCGTAATGAATGATCAGGCTGTTTTCAAAATCCGTGACTGAAAACTGGATTTTAAGGGAATCTGGTTCGCGATGAACGCTACCTTCCGCAACCATGCCTCCCACTCGAATTCGTTTGTTGACCGGCGCTTCACCTTCAGCGATCTGCGTTGGCGAATAGAACAGGTTAATGTTTTCATTCAGTGCATAAAGCACCAGCGAAGCAGCGCCGGAAAAAACCAGCACTCCAACAATGACGATAATCAGACGTTTTTTATGTACTGCATTCATAACTAAGAGGTTTTATTCCTGTGGG
>JQIA01001830.1_pt1 | contig 11434 bp, 5 predicted proteins | sample 811431 | NCBI WGS metagenome assembly JQIA01 (sample SAMN02998118, study PRJNA258478) | marine sediment metagenome | biome: marine; feature: seafloor; material: sediment; isolation source: oil-polluted sediment collected from 3 locations (0.5 km, 0.7 km and 0.9 km)... | place: USA: Gulf of Mexico ... | reverse complement strand
GTTGTAGCCAAAAATAGTCCTCATAAAGGACGAAATATTGTTGTTTATAATGTTGACTTCATCGAATCTTTTATTCGTGGTTATGCCTTAGCATTAGCACATCGTAAATTAAGACCAAACCAAATACATATTGGAGAAAGATGTGTTATTTTATCAATTTGTTTAATTGCAACCGCCCTAGAATCAGCCATAAAACAAGCCTGTGGCCTAAACCCCAATATCCAACAAATTGCCCAAACCAACTATGCCGAAATTGGTAAAGCAATGAAAGATACTGGTTTGACTTCCTCAATTGGCAACGATATTTACACCAAGAAAGACATAACCAACTACATCACTGTACCATTAGGCACTCTTAACAGCAATATCCGCAAACTTCACGATGATATTTCTGTCATTAACCTTGACCGTGCAACTATAAAATCCAGTGGTAGTAAAGCTCCCAGATTAAATGGCTATAACTTAGAAAATGTGGGAAAGATAGTTTTAGGCATGGATTCAGTAATCGGAATAGAACTAAAGAAACAGATATTTGGTAGTGTTAGTACCTTAGCTAAATTAGATACTAAAGGAGAAATAGAATGGCAACAGGTTCTTAGTCAAGTATTTGACCAACTTGGTTTTCAGCATAATTACCCAATTGGCAAATACCGAGTAGATTTTTTCGTCAAAGATTTAAATCTAGTCCTAGAATGTAACGGCTATAATAACCACAGTTCTTACGATCAAATAGCAGAATCAGAAAGAGAACAGTTTATCACCAAAAATTATAGCTTAGTTCGTTTTCATCATAAGATAGACTGGAAAACTTTGGTGAATGGAATCTTACGGACTAAAATTGGAAATACTACTGTGTTGTATAATATTCAATCCTTGTCTGAATCAGGATTTACAGAATTAGAGAATTAACAGAATAACTGCTTTTGGTTTATAATTTTTAATCCTGAAAATTCTTAAATCCTGTAAATCCTGATTCAGACTAAAAAATATTTGATAAATTTTATTTCATTTGATATTCTGAGAATTACATCTTTTAAGCCGATCAGGCAATTGAAACAAGTTTTATTAACTGCATGGATGCAATGTTCGCCGATCAGGCAATTTGAACAAGATTAAAGGATAGACAGGATTTTAAACCGATATGTTTTTGATTTAATCATGTTTTATCCTTTAATCCTGCATAATCATGTTCAAACATTCTCTCGTTTTCATGGAAGTTCACCGATCATCAGGCAATTGAACATCATTGGGGCTTAACCTAGAATGTGTGATATTTATCTTATCATAAAATAACACTCTCCAATTCAATTTTGTCCTTACATCGTTTTAAATATATTTTAGCAGCAATATCATCCTTATTTACCTCTAAAACTTTTTCAAATAGAAGTTTAGCATCTTTATATTCTTCCCAATGATATAACACAAATCCCTGTTCAAAATCATTACTACTTTGATCTTTTAAAGTTAGACTAATATCCGAATCACCATCATACACTTCATAAACAGTAACAACTTCAGTTTTACCTTTTACTTGCACTGCATCAATCACCCGAATATGATATTTTAATGGGTCTTTTAATTCTAAATAAGTTTGTTCGGTAATTAATAAAGGCGTGCCATATATTTTAGTTAAACCTTCAACCCTAGATGCAACGTTCACTGTATCGGAAATTACCGTACCATCCATCCGATTCTGCCCGCCAATAGTACCTAACATTGATGGCCCACTATTTAACCCAATACCAATTTGCATTGGTTGTAATCCAGCCCGAACTAAAAGTTCATTATATTGTCCGAGAGTATTTAACATGGCAATTCCACCTTGCAAAGCATCGTCGGCACAACCAGGAAATAATGCCATAATTGCATCACCAATATATTTATCAATTATGCCTTGGTTTTCAGTAATAATAGGCTCCATCTGTCCTAAATATATATTAATAAAATCAAATACTTCTTTAGGAGTCATGGTTTCTGACATTGCAGTAAAACCACGAATATCAGAGAATAGAATTGTGATATCTTTCTCAATATGATCGCCTAAATTTACCTCAATAACACTGTCTTTTTCTAACAAACTAAGAAATTCTTTAGGTACAAAACGTTCATAGGCTTGATTAAGCTTGTATAATTTTTTCTGTTGAGCTTCAGCCAATTTTTTAGTAAGTACCTCTAATTCTGCATTAGTAGTTTGCAATTCTAGATTTTGTTGTTGCACTTGTTCTTCAATCCGTTTTCTAGAAGTAATATCTTGGCTAAAGCCTTTAAGATAAATTGGGGTTTCAAAATCATCATATTCCAATTCAGCTCGGGAACGTAAAGTACGAATTTGGCCATCAGACCAAACTACCCGAAATTCAATTTCAGCTGTTTCTTCACCAATAATGCAAGTTTCTAATAATGAATCAATTTTATCTTTGTCTTCTGGATGTACTTGTTCGATAAATGCTTCATAACTAGGAGTATAATTTTCTGGATCAATTTCATAATTCAGACAATCTTGAGCTGAACGATATATAGTTCCCATTTTAATATCCCATATCCAGCTGCCTACCAAAGCCATACGTTGAGCATCTTCTAGCAATTTTTCACTTTGGCGTAATTTTTCCGTACGCTCAGTTACTTGCTGTTCTAAAGTTTCAGAATAATTAGTTAATTTTTGGGTAAATTGGCGTTGTTCAATTTCAAGTTTTTTTCGTTCAGTTATATCTTGTAAAGTATTGATTGCATAAACTACCTTACCATATTCATCAAAAATTGGAGTGCCTAAGATTTCTAATGGAATTGAGGTATTATCAAGCTTAACTTCCACATTATTGACATTAGCGATTTCTCCAGCTAAAGATTGGGCAAAAGGCAATTGTTCTTTAGGATACAATTGTTTAGTTTCTGCAATATAAAAAGGTCGATCAACAAATAATTGCTCAATAGTAGCTGTGGTGATAGCTTCCAATGACTCTAAACCTAAAATGTTTTGAGCTTGTTGATTAATAAAGAAAATTTTACCATGAATATTTAATACAATAATACCAATCGGCATTGATTCTAAGAACTGCATCAACCAATTTTTGTTTTCAATCGTTAACCGTAAAGTTTCGGCTTTGAGTTTAGAAACATTGAGATGAGTCTTAATACGAGCTATTAATTCATCTTTAAATACTGGTTTAGCCAAATAATCATTAGCTCCATTTTCAAAGCCAATGACTAAATCCATAATCTGGTTTTTAGCAGTCAGCAAAATTATTGGCAATTCATCTGCTGCCCAAGTCTTACGGATTTCTTTAGTAACATCATAACCACTTTTCACTGGCATCATGATATCCATCAAAATGATATCTGGACGTTCTATTTTTTCTAATAGTTCTAAAGCCTGTACTCCAGATTCAGCTTGAACAATGTTGTAATTTTGCAATGACAAATGATTGACTAACACTTGTCTATTAATCGGTTCATCATCAACAATCAATACTGTATGCTTATCTGGAGATAGTTCTATAACTATTTCTTCTATATTAGATTTTTTAACTTTTTGTGGTTCTGGCAGTGATGAATCTTCTGCTTGTTTAGTAATGACTGGTAAATGTTCATTAACAATCTGCTCTTTGGTAATTGGTAAAATAAAAGTAAAAATTGATCCTTGATTTAATTGGGATTCCACACATATTTGGCCACCGTGTAAACTAACTAATTGATGAGTAACCGCTAATCCCAATCCAGTGCCACCATAAACTCTGGCTGTAGAACCATCAACCTGTTCAAATGCTTCAAAAATTCGACTTAATTTTTCGGCAGGAATCCCAATACCAGTATCGGTAACAGTTACCGCAAAACCTTCAGCCACTATCTCAGCAGAGAGTTTAATTGTGCCTTGTTTAGTAAACTTAATCGCATTACCAATTAAATTATGTAGAATTTGTTGTACCCGATTCTCATCAGCTTCAAAAGGTGATAAATCAGTCGAAACTTCATTGATTAATTCAATATTTTTATTGGTAATAAGTGGTTGACTCAGAGTTAACACTACTTCCACAATAGTATGCATATCTATTGTGGTAAGCTGCAAATCAAATTCTTGTTTTTTTAACTTGGAGAAATCTAAGATATCATTGACCAGATTAGTCAATCTTCTGCCACTGGATACAATTATTTTTAAATTAGATTCCAGTTGGTGATTGATATTGCCAGCTACACCATCAATCAAAGATTCGGCAATTCCAATAATACCATTCAGTGGCGTGCGTAATTCATGTGAAGTATTAGCTAAAAATTCATCTTTTAATCGATCAGCTTCTTTAAGTTGAGCTGCAATTTTTTGTTCTCGCTCTAATTCCTGTTGTTTAGCTTGTAATTTACGTTTTTGTAGTCTGATATAGCTAAAAATAATAGTAAAAATAGTTACAATATAAATTGTATAAGCCCACCAAGTTTGCCAAGGTGGTGGTAATACAGTAATTTTGATGGTTGTACCAGTTTCATTCCAAATTCCATCGTTATTGCTACCTCGAACTTGAAAATTATAAATGCCATGAGGAACACTAGTATAATAAGCATTACGTCGAGTGCCGATAAAATTCCAGTCTTTTTCTAAGCCTTGTAATTGATAAGAATATTGATTTTTTTCTGGTTGCAAAAAATTTAAAGCTGCAAATTCAAAGGAAAAGAAAGATTGTTGATAATCTAATACTATTGTTTTGGTTTCACTAATTTGTTGTGGTAAAGGAGAGTTATTGCTAATTGTTACTGGCTGATTAAAAATTTTAAAATCAGTTACAACTATTGGTGGTACATAAGGATTGTTTTTGATTTGTGATGGTTTAAACACGTTAAAACCATTTATACCACCAAAGAAAAATTCTCCAGATTTATTTTGAAAATAAGCTTCTCTAAATTCATCACTCTGTAAACCATCTAAAACGTCGTAATTTCTAAAACTGTTGTTTTTAGGATTAAATTTAGACAAACCGCCATTAGTGCTGATCCACAGATAGCCTTGTTCATCTTCCAAAATTCCATAAGTTACGTCATTAGCTAGACCATCCTTTTCCCGATAATGAATAAAATTATGAGTTTCACGATCTAATTGGTTTAATCCACCACCTTGTGTTCCAATCCATAATCTGTATTGACTATCTTCATATACAGTAAATACATCGTTATGACTAATACTATTTGCATTATTTGGATCATGTAAATAGGTAGTAAAAGTTTCTGTTTTTGGATCAAATTGGTTCAGCCCACCACCTTGAGTGCCAATCCATAACGTACCAACAAAATCTTCATAAATAGACAATACGCTATTTTCACTAAGGCTATTCGGATTATTAGGATCGTTTTTATATTGGATAAATTTCTGGCGATCAAACTTATTCAAACCATCTCTAGTTCCTAACCATAAATTACCAACTCGATCTTCATAAATTGCTCGTACTTTATCATTGCTTAAACTATTTAAATCATCAGGATTAGACAAATAATTAGTAAATTTTTCTCCATCAAATTTATTTAATCCGCCTCCCAAAGTTCCAACCCACACAATTCCAGCCTGATCTTCATATACCGACCACACATCATCATGGCTTAAGCTATTTGGATTATCTGGGTCATTACGATAGTTACTAAAATTTTTGCCATCAAATTTATTTAATCCTCCACCAAGAGTGCCAATCCACCAATCTTGCTTGGCTGAAATAGATGAAACAGTATTATGGCTTAAACTATTAGTATTCTGTGGCTCATGTTTATAATGGACAAATTTATCTCTATATTGATCAAACTTGTTTAAACTTCCACCATCAGTACCAACCCATAAAGCTCCAGCTCGATCTTGATAAATTGCCATTACATAATCGTTACTTAAACTATTAGGGTTGTTTGGATTGTGAATATGCTGGATAAACTCATTTCGATTGGGTAAATATTGATTTAAACCACCATCAGTAGCAATCCATAAGTTATGTGCTGTATCTTCGTAAATTGCCCAAATAGTATCATTATTTAAACCATTGGTTGAATCATAACGAACAAACTGATTATTGTTAAATTTATTCAAACCAGCATCCATAGTTCCTACCCACAAATTATCTTCATGATCTAAGTAAATGTCGGTGATACTATCACTGCTTAAGCTATTTGGATTGTTTGGATCATGTCTATAATGAGTGACAGAATTGCCTTTAGGATCAAGACTATTTAAACCAGCCCCATCAGTTCCAATCCACAGCAAACCAGTTTTATCAGCTTGAACCCGCCATAGGGCATCACTGCTTAAACTATTAGAATTATCATGCCGATAATGAATAAATTGTTCGCCGTCAAAGCGGTTTAAACCAGCATCATAAGTGGTAATCCATAACGAATGATTAATATCTTCATAAATGGATAACACACCATCACTGCTTAAACTATTGGGATTGTTTGGATCATGCCGATAATGAGTGAAATTATCTTGTTGCCGATTATATTTAGAAATTCCAGCATCATTAATTCCAATCCATAAATTTTGAGCCGTATCCTCATAGATAAAGGTAATAAAATTACCATTTAAACTATTAGAATTATTAGGAATATGCCGATAATGGGTAAATTTATAGCCATCATATTTATTTAAGCCATCTTGAGTACCAAACCACATAAATCCTTGGCTATCTTGCAAAATAGTATACACAGTACTTTGCGACAGGCCATGTTTACGAGTCAAATGCTCAAATTTGATTGTCTGTCCATAAGCACATAAACTTAACATGCTCCAAAGCAGAAATATTTTGCAATAGGTATTCATCAACTTTGCTAAAATAATACAGTAGGACTTACGCATTGACAAACTTAGTTTAATATTAATTTAAATCAAATAGTTATTCGTTTTTATAATAATTGATTGTCATTCCCACGAAAGTGGGAATCTAGTGATTTCAAGTATTCCTAGATTCCCGTTTACACGGGAATGACAAAGTTTTACAAATATATTTTATATATGAATTATCAATTATCGTAAATTTCAATAAGCTATTGTATTATAACGAATTCATAAAACAGATATTTTGTCAATGCGTAAGTCCTATACAGGATTTAGCTTAAATATTAACCAAAAATTTGAATTTATAAATTATATTATACATTGATATTTAAGATTGTTCTAAATTTCCGTTTAGGTTTTGAAATTTTATATTTATATCTGTTATACTGAAGCACAAATTTTACAACATTAAATGTAAATAGCTCAAAACTGTAAAAATTATAATTTTTAAAAATATTAATAAAAATGAGTATAGAAAATAGAACATTAGCTTTAGCTGGTATGTTTCAAACAGCTGAATTAGTACATAAAATTTCTCAAAAAGGTCTATTCGATCAAAATCCATTTGAGGCTAGTATCAATAGTTTAATAAAGTTAGATGCTGATTCTGTTATTGATGTATATGGTGAAATTAGTCAAATTAGCACGGGTTTACGAGTATTGCTCGAAGAATTAGGAGGTGAACGAAAAAATATGGAAATTATGCAGAATGTTTTAGGAATGATATTTTTAGAACGTAAATTAATAAAAGAACCTAATATGTTAAAACATATTCAAACTGAAATTATGGCAGTCAAAATTAAAACTGAAGAGCTTTCAATCAATCATCCAGAAGTCTTACAACATTTAGCTAATATATATACTGAAACTATAAGTAAATTTGATTTTCGCATCAAAATTAATGGAGATAAAAATCTGTTAGAAAATCCAAATAATGTTAATAAAATAAGAGCATTGTTACTAGCCGGGATTAGATCAGCAGTATTGTGGCAACAAAAAGGAGGCCGCAAATGGCAATTTGTTTTTTCCCGTCGAAAAACTGTAAATACAGCTAGAAATTTATTAAATAATCTAAAAACAATGTAAAAATTAATTATTCAAATTTGATTTTAATCTTTAAGTCAAGTATTATCGGACGAACTAAAAGATTAGCTTTTTATATAATGTTCTTAAATTGTAAAGATTTGACCACACTGCTTGTTTAAGAATTTTGTAAATAATTTTAAATAACTATCAATATATAATTTCGGTAAAAAGTTCTTAATTTGATAAATAATCATGAATAACCTAATTAGCCAATCTCACATTTGGACTACTCTTAAAAATCATCAAAAATATTTAGCTCCAGTACAAATGCAAGATTTGTTCGCATTAAATGATCATCGTTATGAAGATTTTTCAATTGAGGCTTGCGACTTATTATTAGATTATTCTAAAAATCGTTTAACTAAAGATACATTAAATTTATTACAACAGTTAGCGACCAAAGTTGATTTAGAAGCTTGGGTACAAAAGTTATTTAAAGGGGAATTAGTTAATAACACTGAACATAGAGCTGCTTTACATATTGCATTACGTAATCGATCTAATACTCAAATTATTGTAGATGGCAAAAATGTTATGCCAGCAGTTAATTCAGTATTAGAAAAAATGCGTAGGTTTAGTAATTTAGTGCGTGATGGTGAATGGCGTGGTCATACTGGAAAAACTATTGAAAATATAGTTAACATTGGAATTGGTGGTTCTGATTTAGGGCCAGCAATGGTAACAAGAGCTTTACGAATTTATCAACATCCTCGTTTAAAAAGTTATTTTGTATCCAATGTTGATAATAGTCATTTAGGTGATATTTTAACAAAAATTAATCCAGAAACAACATTATTTATTGTTGCATCAAAAACTTTTACTACTCAAGAAACCTTATTAAATGCTCAGACTGCAAGACATTGGTTAATTGAACAACTAGGTGATGATGCAGCAGTTGCTAAACATTTTGTTGCTGTCAGTACTGCTACTAAAAAAGTTACTGAATTTGGAATCGACCCAGTTAATATGTTTGAGTTTTGGGATTGGGTTGGAGGTCGATATTCATTATGGTCAGCAATTGGATTGCCAATTGCCGTAATGATAGGCATGGAAAGGTTTGAGGAATTATTAGCAGGAGCGCATAAATTAGACCAACATTTTGCCACAGCTCCAGTATTAGAAAACCTACCAATGTTGATGGGCTTGATTGATGTTTGGTATAGTAGTTTTTTTAATACTACTAGTCAAGCAGTGTTACCATATGACTATACTTTGAAATTATTTCCAGCTTACCTGCAACAGTTAGTAATGGAAAGCCTTGGTAAACGAGTTACTCGGGATGGCAGTACGGTTGATTACACTACTTGTCCTGTAATTTGGGGAGCTCCTGGTAATAATGGCCAACATGCTTTTTATCAATTACTACATCAAGGTACTCACATTATCCCTACAGATTTTATTGTTGCAATTGAAAGCCATTATGACTTATCAGCACATCAAGATGCTGTTTTATCTAATGCTTTGGCTCAAAGCCATGCTTTAATGATGGGACGAAATCTAGAAAAGACCAAACAAAATTTGATTAATAGTGGAATAAATGCTGATGAGTTGGAACGACAATTACCACATAGAGTGTTTCCAGGTAATCAACCCAGCAATACTATACTTTATAAGAAGTTAACCCCTCAAGTATTAGGTACATTGATAGCTTTATATGAACATAAAGTTTTTGTACAAAGCGTTTGTTGGGGAATTAATCCATTTGACCAATGGGGAGTTGAACTGGGTAAAAATGTGGCAAATACATTATTACCAACTTTACAGTCGAAAAATAATGATGCATTTGGTCATGATTCTTCTACTAATGGTTTATTAAATTACATAAAAATTCATCGTAATAATATGCTATAATTCCAGTCTATGAATAACTACTGGACCCTTGGTATATTTATTGCTCAAAATATGTGTAATTTAACAACATTTATAATAATTTGTTATGTTTAAAGCACTTCTTAATACAGTCATTTTACTTATTTTATTACTTTTTAATACGGCTTTGTTTACTTGGTGTGTTAATCAATTAGACTGGGATAAAACAAAACCAAAAAAAGTTTTGATTACTAGTGTACAAGCGAAATCTACTGTTAAGCCAATTGCTAAACAGGTAATTACGCAACGACCTATTCGTCCATCAAAGTATGTCGCTCCTTCTACTCATAAAGGGCAACCAATAGGTAATTTAGATTTACAATTTCAATCAACAAGTATTCAATTTGAAATTAAGGAACGTTCTAAACTTGAAAAGATATTAAAAGATTTAGATATAAGTTCAGGTAATTCAGCATTAATATTTTCCGGGGCAGCCACATCAGAAAATAATATACCAGCTCCTCAGATTTCTAAATTACGGGTTCAAACAGTAGCAAGGGTTATTTACCCTTATACTCAAACTGTTAAAATGTTTTATCGACCTTCTATTAAAGAAGGAACTGTAATCGTAGAATTTTTTGAGCCAACTGAAAAATAAGATTTGGAAATTTTTATTATTACAACACAAAAAAACAAGGGTTTATAATTTTATATAGAAATTTATTAGCAGATGATTGGTGAATATAAATTTGTATATTTGCCAAATATACCTAATTTATTTCGAAAAATATTAATTGGATCAATCCAACTATAGTTCACTATTTATCCACTTTTCCATTCATTTCGATATTTCTATTATTGAAATTTGTACCAGTAATATTCTGCATATTATCTCCAGTCAAAAAAACAATTTCATCATGCCTTAACTCTTTTATTAAAAATCAGTAACTGATTCAGAATTATTGATAAAAATTCCATAATATCTAGTTTTTTCAATAACTGAACAACTCATGGTAATTGATAAAATCATAATACTTAAAATTATATAAGATATTAGCTTATTAATTAGGCAGTTTTTATTCCTATATATTTTGGACAAATTTGAATAACACACATAATTGCAATTATAGATTTAAAATACCTGTATTTTTAAATAAATGCCAAGGCGACCGCATTAAAATTATAAACCAAACACGATCTTAGCCCTGTAATCATCATTCCAAGTAACCTTACATTTAGCAAGATACCAGAAGTAATCAAGGTCAAAATTCCCATACAGATATGTCTAACGTCATAAGGAGAATTTCCTTTGCGAATTTTGTTTGCACCTTCTCTGAAGATAACAGGAACTGGGCTTGGACTATGAAGAGAAACGTAAAAAACGTTGAATATCAATTAGTTACATACATTATCGATTTAGTGTAACTTATTGATATTTAAGTATATTTACAAATTTAATTATAGTCCAAGCCCAGTCCCTTTTGCTTAAAATTTAGTCTAATTCCTTTGGAAGGCTCCAGCCTTTTATCTAGGACTTAACAAGCCCACCGCCTCCTTTTTTGCATGGGATAGATTCTTTAATATCGGTAACTTTTTCATATATTATAGGACTTACGCATTGACAAATGAATAAAAGTATAAATCCGAATAATTTTAGTAGTTTAAAATAGATCAAGGAGTAATTTTCCTGTGGATTTGAGAATCAAGATGAATTATACTAGGCATAAAATTTTGTATAAAGGTAGA
>JQIA01001829.1_pt1 | contig 11440 bp, 9 predicted proteins | sample 811431 | NCBI WGS metagenome assembly JQIA01 (sample SAMN02998118, study PRJNA258478) | marine sediment metagenome | biome: marine; feature: seafloor; material: sediment; isolation source: oil-polluted sediment collected from 3 locations (0.5 km, 0.7 km and 0.9 km)... | place: USA: Gulf of Mexico ... | reverse complement strand
CGGCGTTGTTGATCAGCGCATCCAGTCGTCCAAAACGTGCCCAGATATCGGTCATTAATTGAGCGGCTTGATCTGGGTCGCGGATATCAACGCTTTTGGCTAACACCTCAACACCGAATGTTTTGAGCTGCTCGCCAGCTTCGTCGATTTTTTTCTGGTCACGCCCACAAATCACCAGCGTGGCACCTAGCCGGGCAAACAAAAACGCTATTGCCTTGCCAATACCGCTGCCAGCGCCAGTGACCAGTAATACTTTGTTTTTGAACAGATCCGGCTGGTATATGGTTGTTAATTGTTTCAGCTCTGCATCAGTGAAACCGTATTTGTTATCATTACTCATTGTTTTCTTTGATTTTTGTTGGTTTGTGAATGCTCTCCATCATAGCTGGCTCAGTGGTTTTGAGGGTAATTTCCCCAATGAGTAAACACGTAAAAATTAGACCTCACCTTAATGATCAGTGATTTGCCTGAAAATCTGTTTCAGTACCTGCAACAGATCCCTTTTTCCTCCTACTCGTTTCTGCTTCTGGGCGTAGATTTGCTGCTGCGCGTGGGATTTTCTGTACGCGTGATCCATAGCCGAAAACCCTCTGCGCCAACCCTTTCATGGTTAATTGTTATTCTCGGCCTGCCTTTTGTGGGCGTTATTTTGTACTTGATGCTGGGTGAGAATCGCTTGGGAGAAAAACGCATTAAACGCGCCAATGCCATTCTTAATCTTTATCAGTGGTGGCAGGCAGAGTTGCGGCGTTTTGGGGAGCGAGATCTCAGCGAAATGCCGGTTGCGCTGCAAGGGTTGAGCAAGCAAGCGCTGGCGACGGCGGGGCTGCCGCTGCTGCCGGGCAATGAGTTATTGCTACTGCGGAATTATCAATCGGTATTTCGGGCACTGATTGGCGACATTGATAACGCCAAGCAGTCTTGCCAAATGCAGTTTTATATCTGGCATGAAGGCGGTTTGGTTGATGATGTGGCTGAGGCGCTGATTCGGGCCAGGAAACGCGGTGTGATCTGCCGAGTGTTGGTGGATGCGATCGGCAGCAAAGCATTCCTTAATGGTTCTACCGTCAAGCGGATGCAGGCGGCGGGTGTGTTTGTTGTTGGCGCTTTGCCGGTGAGCCTTCATCGTTTGTTGTTTCGCCGAGGGGATTTGCGGAATCATCGAAAAATCGTGGTGATCGACCGCAAGATAGCTTTTAGTGGCAGCCAAAATCTGGTGGATCCACGCTTCTTTAAGCAGGATGAAGGCGTTGGCCAGTGGGTGGATATCATGACGCGTATCCGTGGGCCAGTGGTGGAAGAGTTGCGCGGCGTGTTTTTCGAGGATTGGCACATTGAGACAGGCCAAGATGTGGCGGTGCTGGAAGAGCAAGGGGCTGTGGTATTGCCTGCCAAACAAGGTGATGTACGGGTGCAGGCGGTGCCTTCAGGGCCAGTGTTTCGACCACAGGCAATTCATCGTTTGCTGCTCACCATGCTCTTTAGTGCGCGTGATCAACTGGTAATTACTACACCGTATTTTGCACCCGACGAGGCGATCAAGCAGGCGCTAATTTCTGCGGCGCTGCGTGGCGTTGAGGTTATTTTAATCCTTCCAGAGAAGGTGGATTCTTTGTTACTGAGGCATGCCAGTCGCTCAACGTTTGAGGAGTTGTTGGCGGCGGGTGTACGTATCCATCTGTATCGAGGTGGTCTGTTGCACACCAAGTTAATTGTGGTGGATGACGAAGCCTGTTCGGTGGGTTCGGTGAATCTGGATATGCGTAGCATCTGGCTAAACTTTGAGATCAGCCTGTTTATCTTTGATCAGGACTTTACTGGGGAAGTGATGTTGCTGGTGGCTGACTATCTGGATCTGTCCACTCAGCTGGATTTGACGAGTTGGCAGCAGGAGCCAACACGACATCGATTTATTGAGCAGGTGACCCGATTGCTCGGGCCACTGTTGTGAGCTTAGGCGACTTCGAACAGTCCTGCTGCGCCCATTCCACCACCGACACACATGGTAACCACCACGTATTTTACACCTCGGCGCTTGCCTTCAATCAGTGCATGGCCAACCAGCCGTGAACCGGTCATGCCGTAGGGGTGACCAATGGAAATGCCACCACCGTTAACGTTGTAGATGGCGGGATCGATACCCAGCTTGTCGCGACAATAGAGTGCCTGGCAAGCAAACGCTTCGTTTAACTCCCACAGCCCAATATCTTCCATTTTGAGACCGTTCTGCTTGAGCAGTTTTGGAATCGCATAGATCGGCCCGATGCCCATTTCTTCAGGCTCGTTACCGGCCACGGCAATACCGCGATAAATGCCCAGAGGCTGTATGCCTTTTTGTGATGCAAGCGTTGCGTCCATCACCACACACGCAGAAGCACCATCGGACAGTTGGCTAGCGTTACCGGCTGTGACGGTGCCGCCTTCAATAACCGGAGGCAAAGAAGAGAGACTTTCCATCGTAGTAGAAGGGCGGTTGCCTTCATCTTTTGACAGCGTTACTTCTTTGTAAGAGACCTCTTTGGTCTCCTTGTCCATGATGGCTTGAGTGGCGGTAATTGGAACAATCTCATCATCGAGCAAACCCGCTGCTTGAGCCGCTGCGGTGCGCTGCTGTGACAGCAATGCGTATTCATCCTGTGCTTCACGGCTGATACCGTATTTTTTCACCACGTACTCAGCGGTCATCAACATCGGCATATAGGCATGCTCGACCATCTTGGTGACGTTTGCATCGGCTTCTTTGCCGCAGATATCAAAATACGTGGCTTGAGCAGCAGAGATGTTGTCCTGACCACCGGCAAGAACCGCCTGGTGACCATCAACAATAATCTGCTTGGCCGCCATGCCGATAGCCATCAAACCGGATGAGCACTGACGATCAATGGTTTGCGCTGCTACGGATGGAGGGATGCCTGCTGCCAAAGCTGAGTGGCGAGCCACGTTCATTCCCGAGGTGCCAACGGTGAGCACGGTACCGGCAATCACATCGTCCAGCTCAGCCGGATCAATACCGGCGCGCGAAACAGCATGCTTCATGGCGTGACCGAGCATGGTGGGTGATTTGATGTTGTTTAAAGCGCCGCGAAAAGCGCGGCCAATGGGAGTTCTCGCAGTGGAGACAATAACGGCTTCTTTCATTGTTATTTTCCTTTTTTATTGCGTGGGTTACACCGAAAGCAATGGCCTGAGTGCAAAACACATTCTTTTTAATTGACGGCTATTCGTCAGAGGGAGATCGTTGTCGCAAGGTGAATCATGGTGGCCAGTCGAGACTGGTCATTGTCTAACGGCGAAACTTTACCGCACCCGCTGTAATTATTGCAAAACTGTTTTATCAAACTCACTGTGGAATTGCCTTAATTCAACGATGTGACGGGTTGAATTGTTCAGTGATGCAGTGGGAATGCGAGTGGAGCGTTACTTGATGGGGAGGTGCGGGGTATTGCTGTTTTTATCAGCCTCACCGCCACTGACATTGCGCCAGTGACGGTGAGATTGAGTGTTTGATTACTTTCCTTGCCAATCAGCGGGTCGTTTTTCAACGAATGCTTTCATGCCTTCCATCTTGTCTTCAGTACCAAATAACAGGGCAATGTTGCGGCGCTCTGTTTTAAGGCCTTGATCCAATGAGGTTTCAAAAGCAACGTTGACCGATTCTTTGGCCATTTTGACAGCCAGCGGTGCGCGACCAGCAATCTCTCGGGCCATTTGAAGTGCGTTGTCCACAACTTCATCTGCTGGCAAGATGCGGCTGATGAGGCCACGGTCAAAGGCTTCAGGTGCTGTCAGCTGGCGAGCATTAAGCATCATTTCCATGGCCAGTGATTTGCCAATAACGCGAGTGGTACGTTGTGTGCCGCCAGCGCCAGGAATAACACCGAGATTTACTTCAGGCAGACCAAAGCGGGCATTGTCGGCTGCAATCAAAATATCGCACTGGAGTGCCAGCTCAAAACCACCGCCTAATGCCAGGCCATTGACTGCGCCAATGATCGGTTTTTTGAATTGGCCAACCGCATCCCAGCCAGCTCGCTGAAACAGTTCCATTACTGTAGGAACGTTTTTATCTTGCATTTCAACAATATCAGCACCGGCCGCAAAGGCTCGCTCTGAACCAGTCAGGACTACGGCCATAACGTCGTTGTCGTATTCAAAACCTTGCAGTACTTCGGCCACTTCGTTCAGCAGAAGTGTGTTCAAAGCATTCAGGCATTTAGGGCGGTTTAGGCGGATTAGTGCAATTTTTCCGTCTAATTTTTCAACAATAATATTTTCGTAACTCATCGGGTTTTCCTCTAGCGAGCGGTCATGCGAATTGAGCCGTCAAGACGAACCACTTCACCATTAATCATTGGGTTTTCAATCATGAACTTGGCCAGGTTGGCGTATTCATCAGGTCGACCAAGACGGGATGGAAATGGAACCTGTTTGCCAAGGGAAATACGGGCATTTTCAGGTAAACCAGCCATCATTGGTGTTTCAAATATACCCGGGGCTATGGTGAGAATGCGGATGCCTGAGTCAGCCAGTTCGCGAGCGATGGGTAGCGTCATGCCGACGATGCCTGCTTTTGAGGCGGTGTAGGCGGCTTGACCAATCTGTCCGTCGAATGCAGCAACAGATGCGGTATTGATAAGTACGCCGCGCTCAAGCTCTTCGTTAGGCTCATTTTTCGCCATAGCTTCTGCTGCCAAGCGAATTACGTTAAAGGTTCCAACCAGGTTGATGTCGATAACACGCTGGAAATGAGCCAGTGAATGCGCGCCTTTTTTGCCAACAACTTTCTCAGCACTACCGATGCCGGCACAGTTAATGGCGGCGTCGAGTCGTCCGTATTTGCTAATCGCGGTGTCGATGGCCGCTTGTACTTCTTTCTCGTCTGTGACGTTGGTTTTAACGAAGGTGCATCGGTCGCCCAGTTTTTCTACCATGGCATTTCCGGTTTCTTCGTTGATGTCGATAACAACAACGTTACCGCCACCGGCTACGATCATTTCAGTGGTTGCTCCGCCGAGTCCGGATGCGCCGCCAGTGATGATGGCCGTGGTATTTTCTACTTTCATAAATGCTCCGAGATGTATGGGGTTGTCTACGACGATGTGCGGTTGCCATCGGTTGTTATGGTGGACGGACCCTCTGTTGTTAGTGGTCGACAAACTATAGTGAAAGCGGTGACAAAGCAATAGATTGACTCGTTAGCGTTAGTGCTACTGATGTGCTCTGTTTACGGTGTTGATTGACCGCTACTTCCTTGATCTTTAATTTTGGGTGGTTTTCGTGCTGGAGATAGGGTTTCGCCAGCCAGGTTTTTACATTTTTTCTTGTTGCTTTGAGGTGACTGAAATGCTCGATTTATAGGGTGGTTAGAGCAATGAATAGTACAACCGGCGGAGGGAGATAAAGACTCTGCAACTGACGTCACAGACTAGACAGTTGAAAGCTCAGATACTTGCAACATCAACGCATTATTAATGGGATTCCTCTACGAGCTTGGGTAACAGGCAGCGCATAGAGGTGGTCACTGGTCTGATACGACTTGCCACAGGGATGAAAGATGAAAGATAGCGATAGCGCACCGAATAGCAGTATTCAGAAAGCACTGACTATCAACATGGATGACTGCAAATACGGCACCATTGTCGAGATAGGTGCTGGTCAGGAGGTGGCCCGCCAGTTTTTTAGGGCTGGTGGAGCGGCAGGCACGGTCGCCAAAACCATGTCTGCTTACGACATGATGGTCTCGGATGCGATATACGGTAGTGAAGAGTCAGGTCGATACGTTAGTCGTGGGCGTTTAATGAAAATGCTCGATCGGGAGTTTTCCTTAAACATCGAACGATTGCATGGCCATCGCAAGAAAAATTCCACGTATTTTGCTTATGCGGCTACGGTTACGGCCAAGAGCTTTCGTCGTGATAATGACTGCCACGGCTGGGTTGGTTTGCGGGTACAGCTCTATCCGGGGGCGGATCCTTCGGATATCGTTCTTCACGTCAATATGATGGATCACGATGCGCGAGCGCAGCAAGAGGCGCTGGGCGTGCTGGGCGTGAACCTTATATATGGGGGCTACTACCATTATCAAAAACCCATGGAGCTGATCAGTAGCCTGCTCGATAACCTGAATTCAGATCGTATCGAAGTGGATATGATTCATTTCTCAGGCCCGTATTTTGAAGAGATCGACGAGCGGGTGGTTAATGTTGAATTGGTGAGAAGTGGTTTGTCGCGCGCAGTGTTGCTGCAACCCAGTGGTGAAGTTGCCATTCCTGCGGAAGCTTTCTATAAAAAGCATCTGCTGTCGATGATGGGTATGTTTAAGCCGATCACCCGGGTGAACATGGATATGTTCGACAAGGGGATGAATAAATTTGAGAAAATTCCAGAGGTCAATAAAGATAATGTACTTCAGCTGTGTGGTTTGTCGATAAACCCAACGGCCGCGGGCCCGGATGTTGATGTTGCTGAGCTAATGAACCGAGCAGAGATGCTGAATACGCTTGGCTTTACGGTAATGATCTCAGACTTTTTGAGATTTTTCTCAATACGTGCTTATTTTAGGCGCTTTACAAAACGTCAAATTGGCATTGTTCTCGGTGTTAAGAATATCCATGATATTTTTGAGGAAAGTTATTATGAAGGCCTTGAGGGTGGTATTTTAGAGGCCTTCGGTAAGCTTTTTCCCGATCACACACGGCTGTACGTTTACCCGGCGAGGGATGATTCAAGTGACCAGCTAATAACCGGTGATAATATCGATATGCCGGTTAATTTAAAATATTTATACGCCCACCTTCGTGAAAACTCAATGATCGAGTGTATTGAAGATATTGATGAAAATCTTCTTGATATTCATAACTATCAAGTTTTGGAAAAACTAAAGATGGGAAGAGGGGAGTGGGAAGATATGGTCCCGCCCGAAGTGGTTGATTTGATTGTTGGCAAACGATTGCTTGGCTACGATAGTGAATGATCAGATTGGTTGTTTTTTCTGTTATTTGTTAATAATTACTATTTGAAATATTTGGATTTTTTTGTAGATGGATCTAATAGATAAATCTGTACTTGTTGTTGATTGTTATCCTGAGTACCGTAACTCAATTAAAAACACCATGTCTCAGCTTGGTTCAAAAGTTGTGCATACGGTGCCCAATGCTGATCGCGCGATCGAAAAAGTTGAAGAGTATGATTATGATGTGATTATTTCAGAATATGCACTTGGGGTGGGAAAGAATGGTCAAGAACTTATTGAAGAGTTACGTCATAATTTTTTGATAAAGCCAACAACGATATTCGGTGTGGTTTCGGCGGAAAATACATCGTGGATTATATTTGGTATTGTCGAGCAGAGACCTGATTTTTACTTGAGAAAACCATTTAAAAATAGTGATTTAATAAATCGTCTTGAATTCTCAATGGAAAGGAAAAAAGAACTCCATTCTATTGAGCAAGCATTGCTTTCAAAAGAATATGAGAGTGCAATTAAGTATTGTGATCTTAGTTTGTTGAAGAAAACCAAGTATCCCATGGATGTTTTAAAGTTAAGGGCTGAGGCTTTGTTGGGTTGGGAAAAATATGAGGATGCGGCAAGGCTATATACTAAGATTTTGCAAAAAAAGAGCGATCTTTCCTGGGCTCTAGTGGGGCTGGGAAAAGCGCATTTTGAACTGGAAAATTATCATCAATCGATAGGTGATTTTAATGCTGCCATCAATTGCCCTGTTGTTCATCTTGACGCTTATGACTGGCTGTCAAAAAGTTACTTGATTTTGTCCAGCCCAAAAAAAGCCCAGTCCGCATTGGAGGCAGCAGTTCGCTTGTCACCAAAATCAATACTAAGGCTTCAGAGATTATGTGACTTATCTTTGCGTAATGGTGATAAGGATGTTGCAAAAAAATCACTTAGAAATGTAATAAAAGAGGGTAAAAACTCTTGTTTCAAACGAGTTGATGATTCGCTAAATTTAGCTATTCTTGAGTTTGAAAAAAATCCAATCATGTCATTTCAGGTACTGAATGATTCAGCAAAAGAATTTAGGAATGATAATATTCCTCGGTTAAGAATCGAAATTAAAAAATCAGTTTTATTGTTTGAGGCAAAAAAGAAAGAGGATGCGCAAAAGTCTCTAGCTCGAGCTGAGGCAATGTATGATGCTCTCACTGAGAAAAACTCATTAATTTTGCTGGAATTTTCTGAAGCTTATCTTGCGTTTGATTTTTTAACAGAGGCAAATGAGTCAGTTGGAAAAATAGTAATTGATGATCTTGATAATGTTTCTAAAAATCAATATCATAAATTAATTCACAAGCTTAAAGAGTTGCCTAAGTTTTCATATAATACTCTGAATGAAAAGGGGGTGTCCCTTTTTAAGAATGGAAGTGTAATTGATGCATTTGATAATTTTCAACAAGCAGCAAAAGGTAAGCCTCGAGAAGTAAGCTATAGCTTAAATGCAGCCCAAGCTTTGATTATGTTGATTAAGGATAAAAAAGTAGGAATAGAAAAGCTAAAGGAAGCAAGTTTCTATATAAAAAATTGTCAAGATCTGATTGATCGAAGTGATGATAATTACGCTCGGTTATTGCAGTTAATAAAAATTCATAAAACATTAGGTTGAAATTGCTTCGAGACCTACTGCCTACCCCATTGTTTCTTGATTTGTTGGACAAGAAATACGCCAATATATCCCACCACGGCAATTAGGATAATTACTGCTCCTGGCGGTAGGTCTGGGGAGTAAGAAAGGGCTAAGCCAGAGCTGGTAAAGAGCATACCTAAGGCAACCGCAACGAACATCATCTGCTTGAGAGTTTGTGTCACATGACCAGCGATTGCTGCTGGTAGTGTTAATAGTGCAATAACTAAGATTAGCCCCACAACACGAATCAACATCACTACAGTAATGGCAATAAGGCAGAGCAACAGCAGGTAGTAAACGGTGGTGTTGAGTCCTCGCAAGCGGGCAAATTCCTGGTCAAATACAATCGCTAGCAGAGGTCGGTTGAAGATAACGACGGCGGCAATAAGCACCAGGTCCAAGATCAGTAGCCGGATAAGCTCCTGGTCTGGGATCATTAATATATTGCCGAACAGATAGCCCATCAGGTCAATGTTGTAGCCAGGTGTCTGACTAATAAAAAGGATGCCGGTGGACATACCAAGTGCCCAGATTGCGCTGATTAAGGTATCTTCTTTCTCCCCCCAATAAATGCTTACCAAACCAATCGTTAATGCGGAAACAATGGCGGCGCAGAGTGCTCCAATCATGGGGTCAGAGCCTAGGTAGTAAGCGATTCCCATGCCGCCCAGTACCGAGTGAGCAATGCCGCCAGCGAGATAACCAATACGTTTAACCACCACGTAGGAACCGGCAATGCCGCAGGCGACGCTGGCCAGTAGTCCGCCGATTAGGGCATTTTGTAAAAAAGTGTAGCTGAGTAACGCAGTAAAAAATTCCATGAGTGGCTAGTGGTGGTGGTGAATCATATGGATGGGCTGACCGTATAGCTGTTCAAGCTGTTCGTTATCGATCTCTTCGGGCTGGTGACATACCAGTGTTTGATTGAGGCAGGCAACCCGTTTGACGTAGGCGGATATAAAGCCAATATCGTGGGAGATAACAATAATGGTTAGCCGATCATTGAGCGCTTTTAATAGATCAAAAATTTCGGCTTCACCCCGTTGATCAATATTTGCCGTTGGTTCGTCGAGCAGTAATATCTGAGGTTTTGATGCTAAAGCACGAGCCACCTGTACTCGTTGAATCTGTCCGCCTGAGAGCGTGTCTATGGTCTCCTTCCTCAGATGTTCAATGCCGGTTTCTTCCAGTGCCTGGGTAACTGCACTGTTGGCCTTTTTTCCAAAAGGCCAAAACTGTAGTTTTTTACTGACCGTTCCCAGCTCAACTACGTCCTCTACGGTAATGGGAAAATCTCGTTGGAACGTGGGGTATTGGGAGACATAGCCAATAGATGATGAAGCGGTCTGAGGTGTCTTACCAAGGACTTTGATTTTCCCCGAAGTGGGTTTTAGTAAACCCAATATCAGTTTGATTAATGTTGTTTTACCACCTCCATTCGGTCCCACCAGAGCAAGAAACTCACCGCTCTCAATGGTGAGTGTAATGTCGCTAAGTATAGCGGGGCCAGAAAAACGGAAGTTGAGTTGCTCAATCTCTATAGCGTTCATAGATTGGACCCAGCGATATGCTCAGAGAATTGTCGTAGATTGTTGAGGTAATCCTCCGCTAACGGATCAACTACGGTGACTGAGGCATTGATTTCCTTCGCAAACAGATCTACCAACGCGGTGTTGAATTGTTTCTGAATCAGTATGGTTGTGATGCCTTGCTGTTTAGCTTGTTCGATTAAGTGAACCATCTGTTTTCCCCGCGGAGGCTTGCCTTCGGTTTCCAGTGCGAGCTGTTTTAGTTGGTACAAGTCCGAAAAGTAGCCCCATGAAGGGTGGTAGCTCAGGAAACTGCGGTTTGTTAATGGTCGTAATCGTTCCGATAAAACGTGGTGTAGCTGATCAAGATCGGCAATGAGATGGTTGTAATTGTTGGTGTAGATAACCTTGTTATGGGAATCTATGGCGATTAAGCCTTGCAAGATGTTTGATGCAATTTTTTTTGCATTGAGTGGACTGAGCCAGATATGGGGATCTTTGTTTTGATCTTCTTCGCTGTGTTCGCCTGAATGATGGTGATCGTCGGATATATCTCGCTTGGTTATGCCGGCATCAGTGGCAACGATGGTTAGGTCGGGTTGCAGCTGCCGTAACTTCCTTAGTACAGCGTGTTCAAATGGAACGCCAATGGAGAAGTAAACCGAAGAGGACAGTAGCTTCGCCATGGTTTTTTGACCCGGAGAAAACGTCGCCGGGTTATCGCCAGGGCCCACCAGAGCGGTAACGTCCACTTTATCCCCCGCTATTTTTTCCACAAAAAACTTTTGTGGAAGAATGCTGACAAAGATGGTTGTCCGCTCACTAGCTTTGGCAAAAAAGCTAGTGATTAACAGTAGTGAAAGGAGAAATAGGCGGCGCTGCATTGAAGGTTAGAACTCGTCAGTTGTGTGGCTGGGTGTGTATTTGTTCTTAAGTCGGTTGTTTGATTAATGGTGCGGTAAGAAGCTCTGCTCCTCACCGCGCCATTATTGGGTATAGCTTCAGCCCCCGCTTCTTAGAACAGAGACGGTGGTTTGACGTCCCCGATGTCACAACTGCCTGAATCATGCGAGGAGCAGCGGCTATTCATGTGTTCACCGGTATTCATCTCGGCGTAGCTGGAGCCAGGCCCAACCATCGGATAAACCCCGGCATCTTCATCGATCATCACCTCTAACAGAGCGGGTCCCTTGAAAGCGATAAAGGCTTCCAGTGCTGAGGTAATCTCATCTTTCTGAGTGATTCGTTTGGCAAACTCAAAACCATCAGCCT